>ERZ791765.74-NODE-74-length-140133-cov-20.062015_pt1 | contig 140133 bp, 122 predicted proteins | sample MGYA00509949_ERZ791765 | MGnify/ENA primary metagenome ERZ791765 (study PRJEB30046, sample SAMN00791980) | human gut metagenome | study: EMG produced TPA metagenomics assembly of the A metagenome-wide association study of gut microbiota in type 2...
AATCCGGCATCCCGCTTTCCTTTAAGTATTCCACAAGTTCATCCTCTTCATAGACTGGCTTGACCTTCGGCAGCTTCAGAACCAGCGACCCGGACAGCAGGCGGTAGCTTTCCTGGGTTTTTGTCTTACGGTGAGGAACCTGCATAAAATAGCTGCCAAGGAGGGAACGCAGATAGGAGGTCCTCTGGTTGAAACGCCGCTCTGCCGCCTCAACTTTCTGTTCAATCCTGGCTGTCTGTTCTTCAGCCAGCTCCCTGATACGGTTAAATTCCTGCTTTTCTTCATCTATTTTCCGGATAGCCCAGTCTGCCTTATTGTCATCATCAATCACAAAAGTTTTCTTCTCATGTGGTGCATCCTGGCCGTCGTCCGCTGCGGCAGTCTTCTCCATCTCCTCAGATACAGCCATATCCCACTCCTGTTCCTGCAGGGCCGGGGTCTCCTCTTCCATCATGGTTTCATCTACTTTCATCTTCGTCCTCCCCACCTTCTAAAAATCCGTCCAGATACGGGTCAAATATGACCTGCCTAAGCGCATTCGCCACCCTTTTATCCTGCTGGCTTGGCAACAGAAGCAGGGTAGTTGTCTCATTGTGCCAGATAAGGCCTCCGGACATGTCCTCCTTATAACACGGGTTCCCGGGCAGCTCCTCCTGATTAAAGTCGATGGCTTCCAAATCAATCAGGTCCAGAAGTTCCTTCCTGACATGGCAGAATTCCCCGTTGAGGTTAGACTGTATCAGGCCATACATCTCATCGTTCCGTTCCTCATAGACATTGGTCCAGAAGGCCGGACGGCCGGATATCCGGTATCGCTGGACCAGATGGATGATGCTGCGTCCTTCCCCGGCATCCATCTCATACTGCGGATTTGGGTTTTCCTTTGAAATCGTAATGATTTCCCCTGCTGCCGGAAGAATGCCGGCCAGCTCAATAATCAGGGACTTCACAATGTTGGGCATCCTGTCATGCATGATATGTACCGCCCAGGTGCTTCCCATAATTGAGTATCCGCTGTCAATGTTGCCAATGGTCAGTTTCACATCCTTGTAATCCCGCTTCATCAGTTTTTTAAGCTGCGAACTGTTGATAAACATTATTTCCCCTCCTCTGTGGTTTTGCCTTTTCTCTCAGTTCATCCAGCGCAGTAAGGTATAACGATTGAAGGGCCAAAGCCTGGTCTTCTATATCATCACTGGATAGCACTTTTGAAACACCTGAAAGAAGAGTAACTGTAAGAACAACGATATCTTTATAATTACCCTGTATCGTTGTCTCAACTTTCTCCCCGTGCACTTCAATCCCTACGATGGGTACATTCTTTTCAGCTTTAATCATTGATTTTTCCTCCTGAATCCCTTATACTAAGGTTGTAAATAATTTTTAGTTATTGGACCTCTTGCGGTTGCCCCCCGTCTGGGGTCCTTTTTCATTTCTTCCAGTATCTCATTGACCGCAATCTCAGCCCCCGCCTCAATTCTATCTGCGTTACCGGTCATAACGACACCGGACTGGACCATGGCCTGTATGATGATAGCTTTAATAACTTGACTTTGTATTATCCTCACCTCCGCTCCGGGCATCTCCCTACTCTTTGACATAGACAGACTTGGTTTCGTTGTCATATACCAGCCACAGCGTGTCGCCGGCACTATCCTCAATCATGGCCTCGTTGTCATGTACGGTCAATTTAAAATAGCGCATCTCAAAACCTTCTGCCTGCAGCCACTTGCGGATTGCGTACTCCGCAATGCTCTTTGCACCTTTAATCATTTTCCCTCACCTCCCATCAAAGTCTCACACCCATGGCCAGCGCCATAATCCACCCAGTAGCCACCACCATCCCGCCCATCAGGATAACCGCCGGCACAATCCATTTGGCTGCCCGCATCCAGGGGCCGTCCCGGCGTCTCCTGCGGTGCCGCATCTCAATTACCCGTCGTCTTCCCATGACATGGGTCAGTACTATAGTGGCCGGTCCTAAAAAATCCACACGCCAGCCGGGATACTGGACCGCTGCTTTGGCGCGGATGGCTAACTCAGTTACTTTTGTCATTGGCTTGTCTCTCCCCTGCTGCATCTTAAAAGTAACTTCCATCCCCGGATATTGTGCAATCAGCAGCCTTTTGGCATCCGCGACCATCACGTTTGCCGCCAGTGCCCACTGCACCACGTCACAATGCTTCTTGCCATCCAAATAGCACCAGATGGTCCTTGTCTTATTCTTTCTCATTGGCTTGTCTCTCCTTCCTGCGGCATTTCCAATCCTGTCCTCTCCTCAAAATACTTCCTTGGCACCATGCCGGGACGGGTCAAAAATCCTTTTTCCTCAAGCTCCTGATTTAGCTTCCCGATGACCTTGTACGCATGGCTCCTGGAATATGACAGGACTTTGGCGACATCATCGGCTGTCATTAATGGGGCTATCATAGTCCCTTATCCCCCTTTCCTCATTTACTTCGCCCGGTCTTATGTGCATACAACTCACGCGCTATTGAATCGTAGGCCGTTGCCATTCCCCACAAAGAACGATAGATGCAATTGGGAGACAGGCCAAAATTGGGGCACTCGCTTAAGTCAATTGTTATTTTCATTTGCTTTCATCTCCTCTTGTTTTTCCGTTTTTCCACCTGTTAATCTTTTACAAGGTCTGCAACCTTAACACCTATTACGCTCGAAACTTTTTTTAATGTGTCTATATTCGGACTTACCTTTCCATCTTTCCATCTGCTAATACACCCAGCCCCAAGTTCTGCCAACGCTTCGACCTCTTGGAAGGTAATGTGTTTTTCTTTGCAAATTTCTTTTAGGTTGTCATAGACCATCCTTACTCCTCCCTCCGCATGAATTTTGTAAATTTGCGATAAATAACAAATTTATATTGATTTTCTTTGCGATTTATAGTAAAATAAAGTCACCACAACAATATTGAACAAACGCATTTTCGTTTTCATTTGCTATTTATCGCAACTTATGTTTTTATTATACGCGTTTTATGGCAAATGTCAAGTTAAATTTGCGTTTTTTCGCAACTTTTTTGAAAGGCAGTCATATGAACGTAAAAGAAAGAATTCAATTTCTGTGTAAAAAGAATGGGATTACCAGTAAATCATTAGAAGAACATCTTGGTTTCGGAAAGGGGTACATCAGTAAAATAGATAAATCCGCTCCAAATCTATCAAAAATAAAACCAATTGCCGATTATTTCGGAGTCACTGTCGATTATCTTCTTTCCGGAAAAGACGAACCTAAGGAAAAATCCCCTGAACTTACTGCACGGGATGAACGCGATATCAGCCGCCGCCTTGAAAAGACCCTGTCTGATTTAGAAGGACAGCAAGGGGCCCTTATGTTTGACGGTGCCCCGTTGGACGATGAAACCAAGGAACTTTTAAAGGCCAGCCTTGAACATAGCATCCGGGTGGCAAAAATAAACGCAAAGAAATTTACACCAAAGAAATATTTAAGTTCTGATAATCAGGGGAAGTGAGCTTATTGGATATACGGGGTGAAGTCGCTTATTTAAAGCGCTATTATAAGACAGAGAATCCTTTCGATATTATTCGAGCGAAAAACATTCTCTTATTAAACGAGGAGCTTGGTCTTGTCAGGGGATATTACAATCTCGTTCTACGTCAAAAGCAGATACACATTAATTGCAACCTTGGAGGTGTGCAAAGACAGTTTACTGCTACCCACGAGCTTGGACACGCTGTTATACATCCGAAGTCAAACACGCCGTTTTTACTGGCCAATACTTACCAGTCTGTGGACAAGATGGAAATAGAAGCCAATAAATTTGCCGTAGAATTTTTGATATCTGATGATACGTTGTACGAATATTTAAAATACCAGGAATGCACTATAGAACAGACAGCCCGGATTCTTGGTTATCAAAAGGAACTGATTGAATTGAGGTTAAAATAGCCTATGGCATTTTAATAAAACTAATGAAAAGAGGAATGGGATATGAAAAAAGGTGGTCATTTAAAAAAGATACTTATTGGATTTGGTGCGTTAGCAGTTATTGGAGTAATCGGCTCTAGTTTGGGCAATAGTGGTGACAAAAAAGTAGCGGATAATTCTGTGAAAAGTGAAAATAGTTCTACCGCAAGCGAGACAGGGGTTACTGGCGTAGATGTCCAAAAAGAAAACGCTTATGGAGACATCCATGATTTTGATTACGAAACATCAAACGACACTATTATATTAAAATCTTATAAAGGAAAAGATTCAACTCTTGAAATACGACCATCCTACACATTGGATGACATAGAATATAAAACCGATATATCTGATTTTCAAGTCGGTATAGGAAATCGTAAGGTCGAGACTTTAATCCTTGATGAAGGTATTACAGAAGTGAAAACTGCGATATTTAATTCATGCAGGGTAAAAACCGTATTTTTCCCGCATAGCATGACAAATGTCTATGACTATACGCTATCCTACTTACACCCTGATAAAGGAGAAACCATTAGTATCTACTACGCAGGAACGCAGGAGGAGTGGTCAGATATATTTACGGAATACAAGAGAACCAATGTGAAAGACGCAAAATTAGGCGCGGAGATGGGGGCCGCCTTAGCTGATAAATTGAATGAAGCCATTGGCAGTGAATATGATAGTTCCCTATTTGAGTATTATTTTTCAGCTACCCCAGATGATTTGATGAAGTAAGCAGATATGTATAATAGCAAAAAGCCCCTGTGCTGGAACACAGAAGCTTTTCACATAGATTTCTCTTGCCGGACTGCTCCAGCAGATATATTTTGCTTCACAACTAAATTATATCATTCCTGGAGCATCCTGGCAAGGGGCGTATTAACTTTACCCAAAATCAGTTGCGATATCGCAACTCTCAGAAAGGAATGATACTATGCCAGCATACTATGACGACAAACAAAAAACGTATTACTGTAAATTTTATTACACTGACTGGACAGGCCAGCGCAGGCAAAAGTTGAAAAGAGGCTTCCCCAGGCAGAAGGATGCAAAGGATTGGGAGCGTAACTTCCTGCAGAAGCAACAGGGTACCCCGGACATGACCTTCCAGGCACTCTATGACCTCTATACAGAGGATATAATGCACAGGCTCAAACAGTCTACTATAAGAAACAAGAGAGCCCCTTATGAGCGTTATATCGTTCCATATTTTAAAGAAAAGCGCATAAATGAGATTGCCCCTGCCGATATACGCCAGTGGCAATCCAAAATACTGTCCAGCAAATTGAAAGACACATATCAACGTCAAATATACAATCAGCTCAATGCAATACTTAACTTTGCAGTACGATACTACGGCCTCCCCCGGAATCCGTGCGGAATCGCCGGTCCTATAGGCAAGGCCAGAGCCAGCAGAATGGACTTCTGGACACTGGACGAGTTTAACACATTTATTGACTCAATACGAAATCCTCATCTCTATGCTGCTTTCATGGCTCTTTACTATACTGGTATGCGCTGTGGTGAGTTGCTTGCTTTGAACCTGGAGGATGTGGACCTAAAGGACGGAATCGTCCACATATCCAAAACGTACCATCGCATTAACCGACAGGACGTAATCACGTCACCAAAAACGACCAATAGTATTCGTGACATTACTATACCACCATTCCTGGTCACCTGCTTGTCAGATTATGCTGAGCGCATTTATGGGATAGGGCCTAAGGATAGGCTCTTTCAGACCACGCAAAGCAAACTAATCACTGCCATGAATAAATATAGCACGATATCTGGGGTTAAGCGCATTCGCATCCACGATATCAGGCACAGCCATGTCTCGCTGCTCGTAGATATGGGCTTTACTCCTCTTCTTATCGCTGAACGTATCGGCGACACCGTGGATATGGTTAACAATATATATGGACATCTATATCCTAATCGTCACAGTGAAGTTGCTGACAAGTTACAGCAATTAGTATCAAAATAGTATCATTCATACATTTTTTAAGCCTGATTACACTGATTTTATTGGTATAATATGCTTTTTTCCCATAATCGTTCGACAAGAAAAATGCTTTCGCAAATGCAGTCCGCCATTTTCATAACCATGGACAGACGCACGCTCTGCAGCATGACCGGGTCCCGGCTGCCCACTCCGCCCACTATTCCGGTTATGGCTATGTCCCCCACGGCCTGCAGCTCCTTGGATACTCCCAATCCCGGCTGAAGCGCTCCCCGGCCCAGGGTCGCGTATCCCACATGGTCCAGACTTCCCACCGAAGCATCAATGGCAACCACCACATAATCCGGATAGTGAAGCCGTATATACCTGGCGTACAAATCCAGGTTCATGGCATGGACTGGCTTGTCAAGTGTTCCGATGACCGCCGCTCCCTTAAGCCGCCGGCTGCGGAGCATATGTCCCACCAGAGGGCCCAGACTGTCTCCGGTGGACCGGTCTGTGCCGATACAAAGGAACATGATACCATCCTTTCCCTTGGCTGCCATCTCCTCCCTGATAAGCCGGTCCAGGTGCATGGCAAAACCCTCCGTTTCAAAACCTTCTGATGTATTATAATAAGATATATCTTCCCGTTTTTGTACGTTAAATGTCTTCCATAATTTCATAGCTAAGTTGTCCACCCAAACATGTTATAATCACCGCCCGGCTTAAGTGGGCTGTTTTTATAGTATAGGCTTGGGTATTTGAAATTATGCATGAAAAAAGGACACACGGATTGACAGTATCCGCATGTCCCTGTCTGCCTGACAGCCATATCGTGGCCGGACCAGGAACTATTGGGCCATTTTAGCCAGGCAGTTATTTGTTTTATACCGCTTATATCTTCGGTTATAAAACCCCTTATCCAAATAGCTTCTCCTCATAAACCCCCGACTCAATCAGCCCTCTGATGGCATCTGTCACGGCCTGTTTATCTTCCCTGTAGGTAACGCCAAACCATTTATCCGGGGTGTCAAGGACGGTCACTCTCGCCTTCTTATTCTGTACCAGATTGTCTATGATTTTAGGAAGCAGGTATTCTGATTTAATATCCCCTTCCTTCAGACTGTCCAAAAATACAGGGAATCCCTTCTCCAGCTCCTGGATGAAGCTGGCCGGAAGCCCCCACATATTCATGGAAACAGGCTGGGACGGGCTGATGGTCACAGGCGCACCGCTCTCGTCCGTGGCATGGAGTCCGTCTTCCTTCATCTGGATATTATAAGTTTCTGTCACGTTCGTCAAAAATCCATCTCCATCCACCTGGCACACGCCTCTGGTGACTGTGCCGTTGTCGCTCAGGGTGTTGGACAGCACAAACCCCCCCATGCAGATATCATATATCTCAGACTGTGAATCCATATGCTCCGCCATGTAATCATGAATCCTGCGAAATCCTTCCCGTCCATAGTAGTCATCCGCATTAATCACAAGGAATGGTCCGTCTACCATACCTTTCACGGAAAGGACCGCCTGACCCGTCCCCCATGGTTTGGTTCTTCCGGGTGTCACTTCATAGCCGGCCGGAAGGTCTTGCAGTTCCTGGTATGCGTATTCCACCGGAAGGAGCTTCTCTATCCTGTGTCCAATGATTTCCTTAAAATCCTTTTCCAGATCTCTCCTGATTATGAATATTACCTTATTAAATCCCGCTTCCATAGCATCGTGGATTGAATAATCCATGATAATCTCGCCGCCTGGCCCCACAGGCTCCAGCTGCTTGATGCCGCCTCCAAAGCGGCTTCCGATACCGGCTGCCATGATTACCAATGCAGTATCTTTCATCCTTAACTTCTCCTTTGATTTAAACTGGTTACACTATAGCACATTTGACCTTAAAAAGCAAAGGGAAAGAATGCCTCCTGCCGTGCCAGTTCAGTCAGAACACGTCTGCACCGGCACACATCCTCATACGGCACGTACTCATTGGGCTTATGGGCCAGCTCCAGGCTGCCGGGACCGTAGGACATGCAGTTGCGGTTGCCCAGGGTTCCCGCAATGACTGCTGTATCCGTATAGCCGTTAAAGGAACCGATGTATGTGTCCTCCCCCGTCACACGATCGCAGACAGATTTAAGACTGGCCAGGAGCCGGGAACCGCTGTCCTTTTCCACATAGGGACGGTCACCTGTGACGGTGTAACTGCCCCTGACTCCCGCAATCTCGGCTTCCGCCGCCTTTACAGCTTCCTCTACTATATTTTTCGCAGCCGCTGTGTCCGTAGGCGGCACCAGACGCATGTCAATCCATACCTTACAGGAATCCGGCACAACATAGGGACGGTATCCCCCTGTTATCTGTCCAAAGGTCACCGTAGACATACCCAGATCTTCATGAACCGGGCAGCTTCCTATGGCCTTGCGGATATGGCAGACTGCCTCTGCCATAGCGGCAATGGCATCAGCGCCCTTCCACGGATTGCTGGCATGGGCCGTGATTCCCTGCATGGTCAACTCAAACCAGGTCCTGCCCTTATGGGCTACCTGAATCTGCCCGTCCGTTGGTTCCGTGTCTAAAATCCAGTCTTCCCGGCCTACCCAGCCGTCCCGGATAGCACATTCCACTCCCCGCATGAAATCTTCCTCGTCCACGGTTCCGATGAATACAAAAGGCCGCACCGGAAGCTCTCCTGTACTTCCGGCCAGCTCCGCCATGTCTGAAAATGCAGACAGAGCACAGGCCAGGCCTGACTTCATGTCACAGGCCCCTCTTCCGTACAGGCGGTCTTCCTTTACCACTGCTCCCAGGGCCGGGGTATCTTCCTCCCATCCCTCTCCCAGCATCACCGTATCCATGTGGCATATGTACACAAGGGAAGACGCCGCAGCTTCTTCTCTCCCTGGTATGCGGGCCATAAGATTAAAGCGGCCCGGCATTACTTCCTTTTGAATCAGTTCAATCCGGTTCTTAAGCGCTCCTGCCTTTTCCTCTATCTCCTTTGTAAGCCATTCATATATCCACTGTTCAATTTGGCTCTCATAGGCTCCCGGGTCAGAGCTGTCAATCTGTACCAGCTGGCCTGCCAGCTCCCAGGTCCTGCGGTCCCCTTCTTCTACTGTCACGTTTTCGCTCCTCCTGTCAATCATACGGTTGGATACCAGGCGTCTGATACTGCTTCTGATACTGCTTCTCATGCCGGTATCCCTGCCCCATTATACCCCCATATCTATAAATCATCAACAATGGCGGCACTTTTTGCGTAAGCCGTGCTCTTTGCCTCAAAAAAGTCTGTTTTCACCATATTTGCATTGGAATACTGGTTAACCCATTTCATGGATTCCGGCTCCTCGTCATACCCCTCATACAAGGTGCCGAAGCCCAGCCCGCTCCAGCGCAGGTTTCCCAGGTACCGTATGTAGTCCGTAACCATTTCGCTGGTCAGACCCGGGACATCATCGCCAATCACATAGCTCCCCCACTGGATTTCCTGCGCCACGCCTTCCTCCAGCATGGACTTAAGCATACCCACCATCTCCGGCGTGAATAACTGCGGCTCCTCTTTCCTGAGCTCCCCAATCATGTTGCGAAACAGCCACAAATGGGTATTCTCGTCCCGGTTGATATAACGGATTTCCTGGACGCTTCCGGGCATCTTACCGCCCCTTCCCAGGTTATAAAAAAACATGAACCCGCTGTAAAAATAGATGCCCTCCAGGATATAGTTTGCCATAATGACCCTGAGAAGGGTCACATCGTCCTTCCTCTCCTGGAATTCATTATACAGATTTCCAATAAATGTATTGCGGCGCAGAAGGTGTTCATCCTCCTTCCACTGGTACAATATCCTGTCCCGCTCCACCGGGCTGCAGATGGAATCCAGCATATAGCTGTAGCTCTGGCTGTGCACCGCCTCCTGGAATCCCTGAATCGTAAGGCACAGATTTACCTCATTGGCTGTGATATACTGGGCAATGCAGGGCAGGTTGGCTGTCTGGATGGAATCTAAGAACACCAGAAAGCTCAGTATCTTATCATAGGCAGTCCTCTCCGGAGCCGTCAGGTTCTTATAATCCTTTAAGTCCGCGCTGAGGTTGATTTCCTCCGGAATCCAGAAATTATTCATGGCCTGGCGGTACCAGCTGCTGGCCCAGGTGTATTTCATATTATTAAAGTCATTGAGATTGGTGGTGTTTCCGCCTATCATCCTCCTGCTGTTTTTATCCGTGTCGCCCTGAGGGTTAAACAGGGGCTTGGCCGATAATATACTCATATCAAATATCCTTTCTTAAATATATACCTTTCAAAAACCGCTTAGCTGGAACAGCTTTCACACTCCTCCACCTCTAAGGACTTGCTGCGCACATAGTACAGGGTCTTTACGCCGCTCTCCCAGGCCAGTATATAGAGGTTCAGCAGCTGACGCATGGTGTAATCATTGGTAATGTACAGGTTCACGCTCTGGGCCTGGTCAATGTGCCTCTGGCGCACGCCTGCGGCCCGCACCGTCCAGGTCTGGTCCATGGTGTATCCGCTTTTATACAGCCAGAAGGTCCGTGGTGTCAGGTCCGGGGCAACCCTGGGCAGGATGGCGTTCTTTTTCTCTTCCAGATAAAACCGCTTCATCACGGGGTCCAGGCCAGCCGTTGTACCGGAAAGTATGCTGGTGCTGCTGGTAGGCGCCACAGCCAGAAGATAGGCGTTGCGCATTCCATACTCCGCCACCTGTTCCGCCAGCGATTTCCATTCCCCGCTCACAAGCCCGCGCTTCTCAAAGTATGCTCCTGTCTGCCATTCGCTTCCCTCAAAATACCGGTAACGTCCCTTTTCCGCCGCCAGATTGGCGCTGGCTCTGACAGCCGCGTAATGAATCCGCTCAAACACCCGGTCCGCAAAGGCCAGATGCTCCCCGCTCTCCCACCGGATGCCGTGCTTTGCCAGCATATGGTGGTACCCGCTGACTCCCAGGCCGATTCCCCTGTAATTCTGGTTGGTGATTCCGGCATAGGCCAGCGGATAAAAATTCAGGTCAATCACATTATCCAGAGCCCTCACGGCACTGGCAACAATATGCTCCACTTCGCCCGGATCATCCACATCAATGGCCCCCAGGCAGAGGCTGGCCAGGTTACAGACCACAAAATCTCCCGGCCGTGTGGTCTGGACCACCGTGGTCTCCCCATTTACCTCCAGCACCTGAGTCGATACACTTTCTATGGGAGACATGTTCTGGGCAATCTCGGTGCACAGGTTGGAACAGTATATGATGCCCCGGTGGCTGTTGGGATTGGCCCTGTTTACCGTATCCCGGTTAAAGATAAAGGGTGTGCCTGTCTCCACCGCGGACTTGATAATCAGGCGCGCCACATCCTTTAACAGCACGGTGCGCTTGGATATCCTGTCATCCTCCACACAGTCCAGATACCGTTCCTCCCACAGCTCCCCGTAACAGTCCTCCAGGCAGTATCCCTTTACGGTCTGAATCTCGTGGGGGCACATCAGATGCCAGTCCTGGTCCAGATTCTCCTTAGCCATCCTCCAGAACAAATCAGGAAAACACACGGCCGGGAAAATGTCATGGGCCTTCATGCGGTCGTCCCCGTTATTAGTCCGAAGCTGAAGGAACTCCGGCAGATCCTTGTGCCAGGCATCCAGATAAACCGCCGCAGCGCCCTGGCGCATGCCCAGCTGATCCACTGCCACAGCCGTATCATTCACCAGCTTAATCCAGCGGATTACGCCTCCGGCTGCCCCCTCAAAGCCCCGGATCCTGCTTCCCGCAGCCCTGACCTTTCCGAAATACAAGCCCATGCCCCCGCCGAATTTGCTGACCTGGGCAAAGTTGTCCACACTTCTGTAAATTCCTTCCAGACTGTCGGGCACAGTGTCAATAAAACAGCTGGAAAGCTGATGATACGGCTTCCTGGCATTGGACAGGGTGGGAGTGGCCATGGTTACCTGCATCCGGCTGAGCATATCGTAAAACCGGCGCACCCATTTTATCCTGCACGCCTTATCTTCCTTCATGGCCAGGTGCAGGGCAATGCCCAGATACATTTCCTGGGGCGTCTCTAACGGATGATGGCTGTGGTCCTGGATCACATACCGCTTAAGGAGCAAATCCAGTCCCGCATAGGTAAAGAGCTTATTTCTCTCATCATCCAGAAATCCTTCCGCCTCCTCTATCTCCTCCCGGCCGTAATGCTTCAAAATATAATCACCATATAACCCCTGGTCTGTCAGATATGAAATCTTTTCATAGAGCCCCCTGATTCCCAGCCCCCTGAGCTGTTCCTCCATCTCACAGGCAAAACGGCAGTACCGCAGCCTGGCCGCTGCAAATTCCCACATAGGTGCTTCCTTGGAAGTCAGTTCCGCCGCGGAACGAATCAGGGCTTCCATGCCCTCCGCAGGTTCCATCCCCTGCTTGTGAAAGGATCGGTACCTTTCAAACAGGCGCTCCAGCCCGTATCCCTCCCCCTGAAAATCCCTTCCGATTCCTTCCAGGCATTGTTCCAGCCCTTTATAGTCCAAATCTATATCCACTTTCCTTTTCGCCATGATGACCTTTTGCTCTCCTTCTCTAATTCCTGACATCCGTGCATTCCTTTTCCAGATGTCACGCCCACCATTATAAACCATATATATAGTGGTTACAAGCTGTTTTTGCGCCACCTATACCCCAAATACTGTATTCCCCTTTATTCACAAGGCTTTCCCGGCTACAGTTATATACTTGTGGCTGTTTCAACAAAAAATGTGATTGCACTTGTAGTAGTTTCAGCCTATTATATGGATGGAACAACAATGAATACGTGACCTACAGGCCACAAAGGGGGTAAACTTTCCGCGTATCCGTTACTCGGTTCATACAAGGGAAGCAGCGATTATGAGCGAGATAAAAAGTCCATTTTGGCGCACGGCAGCCGAATATGGCATCATTACAGTAAGCATCTGGATTATGGTGGTTGGAATCTACTTTTTCAAGTTTCCCAATCATTTTGCATTCGGAGGCGTTACAGGCTTTTCCACGGTAGTAAGTGAAATCAGCCGTTGGTCCGCCAGTGACTTCACATTTATTGTGAACACCTCTCTGCTGGTATTAGGGTTCATTTTCCTGGGTAAGGGGTTTGGAATAAAGACCGTCTATGCAAGTATGGTCATGTCCATCAGCCTGTCCCTGCTGGAACGTGTCTGTCCTTTAAGCAGGCCGCTGACAACCGAACCTCTGCTGGAACTGCTGTTCGCCATTTTCCTGCCGGCAGCGGGCACAGCCATCCTCTTTAATCTGGGCGCTTCCAGCGGCGGTACAGATATCATCGCCATGATACTTAAGAAATATACCAGCCTTAACATAGGAACCGTCCTCATGCTGGTGGATGTGGCGGCCGCGGCCTCCTCATTTTTCATCTTCGGACCTGAGACAGGGCTGTTCTCCACCATCGGCCTGGCGGCCAAATCCCTGGTCATTGACGATGTGATTGAGAATCTGAATCTGTGCAAATGCTTTAATATTATCTGTGACGACCCGGAGCCGATCTGCGACTATATCATCAACACGCTGCACCGCAGCGCCACGGTATACCATGCAGAGGGAGCGTTTACCCATCATGAAAAGACGGTAATCATGACCACCATGAAACGCAGCCAGGCATTAAAGCTGCGCAACTATATCCGCGCCATTGAGCCCACCGCCTTCATGCTGATATCCAACTCCAGCGAAATCATCGGAAAAGGATTCCTGGCCGGGTAAGCTTAGCTGCGATCTTCCATATCAAATATAAAAATAACGGCAGCACAATCCGGTTGACCCCAATCAGATTCGCTGCCGTTTTTCCATTCCGCCCGTTTCAGTCACCGGTTAATTCCATCCCGTATCCAATGGTCCCCAGGCGTTCCAGCAGTCCAAACATATAATCCGTATACCGTTCCGCCACCTCAATCACCACTGCATCCGGCCGAAGCTCAAGGGCGGCTGCCCCGCAGTCCTCTGTCCGGTAATCCATCAGCGTCACGTCCGGGTAGTTCCTGGCAAAGTACTCAGCCATGTGTACCCCGAAGGAATCCCTGCATATAAGGATTTTTTCTGCCTTCCCCTCTGCGTCTGAGGAGTAGTGGGTAATGGTCTCATGTTCATTCTGGTAATCCATTTCAAAGGACACATTCTCCCTGTAGCCTGACACCTTGAGGAATGGATCATCGTCATAGTACTTTTGAAGATTCAGCATGGTTGCAAGGTCCCCGCTGAAGGTTCCCCTGTTTTCAATATCATAAGAGCGGTATGACTCCGGGCCGAACGGCTCCCCGTCTATATCCTGTATCACCATCCGGGACGCCATAAATGCCCCCATATCATTCCAATGGGTATCGTACTTCCTGTATATCTGGCACCAGTCATCCTTGGCCTTCCTGAACTCATCCAGGGGATAGTACACATCGCAGTCCGTATTCTCCTTCAGATATGCGTACAGCAAATCCGCCTTGGACTGTTCCTGAACCACTTTCACGGAGGAGGGCATAAACTCACTGTACACCTGCTCCTTGTTGGGAACCATATAGAAAACCAGCTTCGTCCCTCCGGAAGCCAGGTTTTCATCGGCCTGCTTAAGCAGCGCGGCAAACCGTTCCAGATCCTCTTCACTGTAGCGATTGGTTCCCTGGTAGTCCGCAATGCTGTCCTCCATTTCCCCCTTCAGCTTATAGAACATCCATCCGTCCTTTCCCATAAGCACGGCATCGGATGTAACCTCCCCAAACACGTGGATGTCCGCCAGTTTTCCGAAGGCCACAATGGGATTCTTAAAGGCCAGATGGTCATTAAAGTAGGCGTCATACTGACCCGGATAGGATTTAAGGTCCGCCGCCCTGAGATTCCTGAAATTAAGAACCGGCTTTTCCTGGTAAATCCGGTTTTCGTAATTCTCCGTATCCACATAGTCCTTAAGAGGTACGAACAGGAGTCTGGGAAGTATCATCATCCCCAGGAACATGCCTGCAAATATATATGCTTTTGCGCGTTGTCTCACCTGCATCCTCCTCTCTAAAATCGGAAATAAATAAACGGATTATAGGTGCTGCCCACAGCCATCACAATCGAGTAGGCGAACAGCAATATAAGTCCCAGGCCTTCAGACAGGTAAATGTTCCTGCCGTCCTGCATATGTTTCCTGAAACAGGGGACCAGGGCCTGAAACGGGCCGCACAGCACCATTCCAATCACCATATAGACTATGGTCTTATGGCTCATATACATGGCCGTATCATATATCCCCGGCCGCAGAAGAAACATCTGCCCAAGCAGCATGAGTCCTCTGGTAAGCGAATCCGCCCGGAACATGGTCCATCCCACCACGGTAACGAAGAACATATAAATATAGCTGACAGCGGCAGGCAGCCTATCCAGCCGCCGCTTTAAAAACAGCCGTTCCGCCACCTGAAGGCAGCCGTAATACATTCCCCACGCAATGAAGGACAGGCCGGCGCCATGCCAGAATCCGGTACAAAGAAACACGATCATCAGATTGCGGCAGGTGATCAGCGTCCCCCTCCTGCTTCCGCCCAGAGGAATATAGAGGTAGTCCTTAAACCAGCCGGAAAGAGAAATATGCCATCTGCGCCAGAACTCTCCCACGGTTCTGGCCAGATACGGATAATTGAAATTCTCTGTCAGCTCAAAGCCCAGCATTTTGCCAAGGCCCACCGCCATATCCGAATAACCTGAAAAATCAAAATAAATCTGAAGTGTATACAGGATTCCCACGTACCATCCCAAACCTCCGCTAATCTGGTCCATGGGATTGGCCAGAACCTTGTCCACCACGCTTCCGAACTGGTTGGCAAGTATAACCTTCTTGCCCAGTCCGTAGATAAACCGCCTGGCTCCGCAGGCAAACAGCTCAGGCGTCACATGACGGTTTCTGATACATGCCCCCATCCCCTGATAGCGCTCGATAGGTCCCTGTATCATCTTAGGGAAAAAGGACATGTAAAGTCCCAGATTCAGCAGGTTTCTCTCGGCCCGTATGGTCCCACGGTACACATCCGCCCCATAAGAGATCATCTGAAAAGTGTAAAATGAGATGCCCACCGGCAGCAGCAGGTTCTTTGGCTCCATCACGGTGCCTCCCGCCAGCTTATTTACCAGGCCGGTCAGGAAATCGAAGTATTTAAAATACCCCAGAAACCCCAGGTTCACCGCAACCAGCGCCACAAGGAGCAGCTTATCCGGGGTAATGAGCGTCTGCTTAGAGGCGCCGGAAGTGGTCTGCCTGTCTGACATGGCAGCGGCCCCGTCTGCCCCCGCATCAGCTCCGGCTGTCCCCGCGTCATGCCCGCTGCCCCGCACAGCCTCCATCCCCATGGCGCCTGCGTAATTCACTGCCAGTGACAAAAGGAGAAGCCATATATACTCCTGTTCCCCCCACGCGTAGAAAATAAAGCTCATTGCCAGCAGAAACAGGTTGCTTAACCGGATTGGCAGCACCAGATTGACCACCAGCACAAAGGGCAGGAAAAGCCATAAAAATATCATGGAACTAAATAGCATGAAATATTTTCCTTCCTGAATTCATTCTTCCGTCCGCAGGATCCTGGAAAATACCTTGGAAATGCCCTGCAAAACATTGGCATCCGTCTCCGTCCATTTCCCTGCGGTGGACCATGGCGATATTATAACATGCCTCCACGGGTTTTAAAAGGCTGATTTGCATGGTCATCTGTCCGGGCGCTGCCTGGCTCCTGATTACACGCAGCTGCTTTCTTGCTAACTTTAAACAGACTTTAAATAGCCCCTTTAAATGTCCAAGTGCATCATTGTACCAAAAGGCCATCTGTGTTATAATTATCTCATTAAAATTTCCCCGGGCGGACCGGAAACATTTTTTGTCTCATACTGCCCGGCTGCAATCATCACCTTATGAGATATCACGAAAGAAGGAAGTGTTATGGACCTAAAATTACAGGTAAAGCAGACCCAGACTTTGTCACAGCGGATGATTCAGTCAGCTGAGATTCTTCAGATGACTTCTCAGGAGCTGAATACCTATATCAATGAACTGGCATTGGAAAACCCGGTAATCGACATTGTGGAGCCGCCCACGGCACAAGAACAGCGCGAGTCCATCGAACAGCAGGAATGGCTTAATTCTTTCAATGAGGAGAATTACTATCTGTACCAGCGCCAGAATAATGACGATGACTACGACTTTAAATCCAGCTGGAATATAAACACGGACGACGGAGAGACCCTTCAGGACTATCTGTGGTCCCAGCTCATCACGGAAAACTTCACGGACCAGGAAACGGAAATCATTAAGTTCATGCTGGAATGTCTCGACAACAAGGGCTATCTGGAAGAGAGCATAGAGACCATTGCCTCCTACTTTGGGACCGATACCGAGCTTGTGGAAGATCTTCTGTCCGACCTCCAGGCTCTGGACCCCTCCGGCGTCTGCGCGCGTTCACTGGAGGAATGCCTGAAGCTGCAGCTGGAACGCAGGAATATGCTGACCCCGGTACTGGAATCCATCATTGACAACTGCCTGGAAATGGTTGCCAGGAACCAGATTCCGGCCATTGCCAGGAAGCTGCGCCTCTCTCCCGCTGAAACCGCCGGTTACTGTCAGATTATTAAATCCCTGAATCCAAAGCCGGGCGTATCCTTCAGCAGCAGGGACCAGCTCCGCTATATTATACCGGATGTGACCATTGTAAAATTCAAGGACCATTTTGACATACTGCTGAACGAATCCATGTATCCCACCATTGAGCTTAACAGCTACTACCGCCAGATGAACCAGAATCCGGAGTCCTCCGAACTGAAGGAGTATCTGGGCAATAAAATCCGGCAGGCCGAGTGGGTGAAGCAGTGTGTGACCCAGCGCGGAAAGACACTTATGCAGGTATCCCGGGCCATCCTGGAACACCAGGAGGAATTCTTTACCTTTGGGCCTGCCCATCTGAGTCCATTAAGGCTGGCAGATATCGCCCAGGAACTGGACATCCATGAATCCACTGTCAGCAGAGCTGTCAGCAAGAAATACCTTCAGTGTTCCTGGGGCGTATACCCTATGAACTACTTCTTCTCGCGCAGCGTGGCTGTCCAGGAAAGCAGCGGCAATGAAAACGGCGCCCAATCCGTGACTGCCGCGGATATCAAACGGGTGCTCCGGGAAATCATAGAGGAAGAAAACAAAAAGAAGCCTTACAGCGACCGCCTCCTGGGTGAAAAGCTGGCAGAACGCGGCATATCCATCTCCCGCCGGACCGTTGCCAAATACCGGGAAGAGGAAGGCATTGCGGATGCCAGCGGGCGTAAGGCGTATGTGTAGCAAAATATTCTCAGAGACATGGCCGGTCTGCCATGTCTTTTTGTTTCCCCCAAATACGCAGGAACGAATTATGTTTATTTTACGCAAAAATCATCTTGACAATGTCGGAGAAATCTTGTAAAATTGTTGATGTCGCTGATGGAGCAGAGCTTGTAAGGATAGCGGCTGATGATTCCTGCTTGTTTCAGATAGGCAAATGCCCAGATAGCTCAGTTGGTAGAGCAGAGGACTGAAAATCCTCGTGTCGTTGGTTCGATTCCGACTTTGGGCACTGACCGTGTGACAGAACGGTCGTCACGCAGGTGTAGTTCAATGGTAGAACACTAGCCTTCCAAGCTAGATACGTGGGTTCGATTCCCATCACCTGCTCTGTAAATGCCAAAAGCCTTGGAGAGGCTTTTTTTGTTTACCCGATGTTCATAACACAGTAAAAGGCAGCAGAGAAATGCACTGCTGCCTTTTATGATTCTAATTCTTTTATGTTTCTTATTCTCTTATGTTCCCATTCTCTCTTAATAACCCGCTATTTACCCTGTCCATAATAATTTTTGGCAAAGTCCTTCATCGCCGCTACATTTTCAGGGGATATCCCTGCCGGTTTTCCGCCTGTGGCTTCAATCATGTAAAGAATTCTGGCTGTTGCCTCCAGGACGGTTGCCACTTTAAACGCTGCGTCCATACTCTCGCCCACGCAGACAGCTCCATGGGAATGCAGAAGACAGGAATTTGCTTCCTTTCCCAATGCCTTTTCACACTCAGCCGCCAGTTTTTCAGAACCGGGCAGTGCATACTGTGTACATTTGCAGGTGTCTCCCATGGCCTGGGCTGCCTCATCTATTATCAGAGGAATGTCCTTACCCTGAGTGGCGTATACCATGGAATACATGGGATGGGTATGGATGACTGCGTTTACCTCTTCTCTGTTTCTGTAGACAGCCAGGTGCAACCCTGTCTCAATGGTCGGTTTCCTGTGCCCTTCCACGATTGTTCCGTCCAGCCTGCAGACCACTACATCGTCTTCTACAATGGTGCTGTATTTCATGGCGCTGGGCGTCAGGTATACCAGCCCGGTCTCAGGATCGCGGATACTGATATTTCCCCATGTCTCAACAGTAAGGCCTGAATTCTCCAGCTTTTTCCCGCTCTCTACAATACATTTTTTAAAGTCCATTTCTGCCTCTCATTCCGCTGCTGCCGGCAGCGCTGATTTTATTATGGCCTGGAGTATGTTCGGATCCCATATGAAAAATCCTTTGCAAGACTCCAACCCTGCTCCTACTCAAAGGTTTTTAAGTAATCCTTAAACTCACCTACATTGTCCTTTGTGATAACTTCCGTTCCGGTGTCAATATAGGATTCTGCTTCGCCGCCATCAAATATTTTAAGCATATTATCTACACCCAGTTTTCCCATTTCAGCCGGATACTGTGCCACGGTTGCCAGGAATTCCCCGTTTTCCACCAGGTTCAACGCTTCGCTGACAGCATCAAATCCGATAATCTGAATCTGCTCCTGCATATTAGCTTCCTTGATGGCTCTTAATGCTCCGATACCCATATTGTCGTTGCAGCAGAAGAAAAGTTCAACATCCGGATTAGCGCTTATGATATTCTGGGCAGCTGTATATCCCTGGTCCACTTCCCAGTTTGCTGTCTGTTCAGCCACAACGGTTACCGTATCCCCGGCTCCTTCTATAAATCCATTGTAACGGTCCGCTGCATTGGTCTGTCCTTCAATCCCCTTAAGTATGGCTGTCTTTGTTCCCTTCTCAAAGTTTTTCGCCACATATTCACCTGCCAGTTTGGCGCCTTCGTAGTTATTGGTTCCATAAAACGGGATATCCAGGCCCACATTGGCAAGGCTCTCATCGGTCAGCTTTGTATCCAGATTGATGATAGGGATGCCTGCTTCCTTACATTTTGTAAGAGCGGATTCCAAACCATCAGAAGAGCTGGGAACCAGCAGGATTCCGTCCACCTTGTTGGCAATCATATTTTCAATAATGCCAAGCTGCGCATCAGCGCTGGCATGCTGTTCTCCGGCCTGGACCTCAATCCTGACGCCCTTTGCCTCTGCTTCCACTTTGGCGCCGTTGGCCAGGGTAATATGATATTCGTTGTTTAAAGTCATCCCCACAAATCCAATCGTCTTATCCTCATAGCTGCCTGATGCTGCTTCGGCGCTGCTTTCTTCGTCCCTTCCGCTTTCCCCAGTAGTATCCGCGGTCCGGACCTCCGTCTTTTGTTCCTTGGCTGTCTCCGGCGCAGTCTCCTTCGGAGTGCCGCCGCATCCGCTTAGCACCGCTGCCGTCATAACCGTGCTCATTGCCAATGCCATCACTGTTGCCGTCATGTTTCGCTTCATAATCAATTTCCTCCTTTTATTTGCAAATACTTAATGTATTTAGCTCTCCTACTCGCTTTGGCGTTCTTTCTTCTTATCCGCAAACACCGCGGCTATAATGACGATGCCCGTGACAATGGTCTGGTAATAGGTGGCAACATTCATAATCTGGAGCCCGCAGGTCAGGGTGCTGAGAATGATGGCTCCCACCAATGTATTTCCAATCTTCCCTTTTCCGCCTGATAAAGAAATTCCTCCGATGACCGCGGAAGCTATGGCGTTCATTTCATAACCAGAGCCGGCATTTGGGTCTGCATATGTAAGACGTGACAATAGCATGATGCCTCCAATGGCAGCAAATATGCCGCTTAAAACATATACCATAAGCACGGTTCTGTTTACATTGATCCCTGAAAGCCTGGCGGCGCAGATATTGCCGCCTGCGGAATAGACATGTCTTCCAAACTTTGTATATGCCATGACAAAAATAATGACTGCGTAGAACACAAACACATATATGACAGATACCGGAACAGTCCCAAGCACCTTTGAAGCCATCAGACTTCCCAATCCCTTAGGAAAACTGGATATGGGCTGTCCTCCGTTAATCAGAAGCGCCAATCCCCTGGCAATCTGCATGGCTCCCAGCGTCACGATGAAAGGCGGCACCTTTCCGTAACTGACCAGGCAGCCATTGACCAGACCAAAGGCGGCTCCTGCCGCTATACACAAAATTCCCATGGCAATTAAGGGCATGCCTGCCTTCAAAATCAGTCCCCCAAATATACCCACAAATCCCACGATAGATCCAACGCTTAAATCAATTCCGCCTGTGACAATGACCAGAGAGGCGCCGATTGCAATTATGGAAATAATGCTGGCCTGGGTAATAATATTGAACATATTGTTAAGGGTCAGAAAATTCTTTCCCATCATGCTGCAGATTACTGCAAATACAATAAAAATAACAACCAGTCCAATATATAAAGTCAAGGCCGGCAGCTTTGCCTTAACACCATCTTTGTAGCTCTCCATACCTATATTCCTCCCTGCATCGCATATTTTAATATGGTTTCCTGCGTCAAATCCGGGTCATTGTCCAGTATGGCCTCCAGGACGCCTTCCCGCATAACCGCAACCCGGTCGCACATCTTAAGCACTTCCACAAGGTCAGAGGATATCATAATAATAGAGGCCCCCTGATTGACCAGGTCATACATAATATTGTATATTTCGTCGCGTGCCCCCACGTCAATTCCTCTTGTGGGTTCATCAAATATATATACATCTGCATTGGAATACAGCCACTTTGCGATAACCACCTTCTGCTGGTTCCCTCCGGACAGGTTCCTGGCTTCCGTGAGATGTGTATGGGTCTTAATCCGCAGGCTCTTGATGTAATCCTTTGCGCGATCCGCCATCTCCTTTTTACGGATGAACGGTTTGGCCAGCCGCTTTAAATTGGGCAGTGCAATGTTATCCATGACGGAGTGCATAAGCACCAGCCCCTCATCCTTCCTGTCCTCGCTCAGATAGACGATTCCCTTCTCAATATTTCTGGACAGGTTGTTGGACAATGTTTCACCCTTATAGGTGACAGTACCTCCATTTTTCCTGTAAGCGCCTATCATACACTTCGCCGCTTCTGTCCTGCCCGCACCCACTAAGCCGGCAAATCCCAGTATCTCGCCTTTGTGCAGCTCAAATGATATATCCTTTAAAAAGTCCTTATATCTCAGATTTTCAACCTTTAACACAACCTGGTTCATGTCAACCGCTTCATTGGCAATCTTTTCAAAGCTGACCGTGCGCCCCACCATCATCTTTGTCAGCTCGTCCTCTGAGGATTCGGACAGTCTTACGGTTCCTATATACTCCCCGTCACGCATAACCGTGCACCTGTCTCCAATCTCGAACAGCTCGCTCATGCGGTGGGAAATGTATATGATTCCGATCTTTTCCTTCTGAAGTTCCCGGATAATTCCAAAAAGCATGTTTGTCTCTTTATCCGTAATGGCCGCTGTGGGCTCGTCCAGAACCAGGATCTTTACGTGATTGGATATGGCCTTGGCTATCTCCACCAGCTGTTTCTGGGCCACACTCAGCTCACGGACCAGAGTCCTTGGGCTTACCTCCAGGCCAACCCGCCTCATATATCCCTCCGCCTCTTTTATGGCCCGCTTGTGGTCCACAAGAACCCCCTGTCCGTATTCCTTACCAATGAATATATTTTCATATACAGGCAAATCCGGCACGAGGTTAAATTCCTGGTAAATCACGCTGATACCTGCATCCAAAGCCTCCTTCGGCGTCATAGGCGCCAGCTCCCTGCCATCCAGCCAAATGTCCCCGCCTTCCCGTCCGTATGCTCCGGATAGAATTTTAATTAATGTGGATTTGCCCGCTCCATTTTCCCCCAAAAGAACGTGAACCTCCCCTGGAAGCACCTCAAGCTGCGCATTCTTCAGTACAGGAACACCAAAAAAGCTTTTGTTAATCCCGCACATCCTTAATATACATCCGTCCATGGACAGGCCCCCTTACCCTTCTAGTTTTTGATACCGTTTCAACGCTTCACCGGAATCTTTCCCGCGGCAATAAGTTGTACTCTCAATGCCCTTTCCCAAAAGGCTCCTGATTTCCCTCACTGTCAGATCAGGTTCAAAATACTTGAGCTGGGCTCCCAGGTTTCCCAGGGACGTACTCTCTTTCCCCCCTGTCACTACCCTTTTACCCGCTGCATCCGCCGTCATCTGACATAACCTTGCATTCCGTGAGCCTCCGCCTACCATATAGACAGTGTCCTTTTTCTTTCCGCTGATTTCCTCCAGGTCTTGTATCACCGAGGCAAAGCTCAGCGCCATGGAGTTTTGAAAACCGCATATGATTGTACCCCAGTCTTTTTCTCCGGAAGCCTGACCGGTCTTAACAAAATAATTCCAAATCTCGTCAGACATATGTACAGGATTAAAAAAACTGGTATCGTTCACAGGGAACAGCGGTACTATCCCCTCATGGCGGTCACCAAGGCTGTTAAGCTCTTCCCAGCCAATGTTCCCATGTTCCCCTTCATATTCCTCCTTAATGCGTTGGATGATAAACATACCAGCACTGTTACGCAGCAGGGTGATTTTATTAAATGCCCCTATTTCGTTGGTCAGGCATCTCTTTCTCACTTCTTCATTCACGATTGGCTCCTCTAACTCCATGCCGATAAGCGCCCAGGTCCCTGTGCTGACAAACAGAAATTCATCCTCCTCTGCCGGAATCGCCAGGACAGCGGCAGCTGTATCATGGGACGGCACGCAAATTACCGGTACATCATACGATATGCCCAGAATTTCCTTTACATTAGAATGAAGCATGCCAATGGCCGTACCGTGTTTCCCAATGGCGGCAAACAGATCGGAGGGTATTTCCATCGTCCTCAATACTTCTTCACTGAGCTCCCTTTTTCTGGCATCCATCAGCTGGGTCGTGGACAATTCGCTGGGCTCATTCACCATACAGCCAGTAAAGAGATAGTTTAAGATATCCGGAATCATGAGAAGCTTATGGCCGCAGAAAACAATGGACTGCATTTTCTCCATCATTCCCTTTATCATATTGACCGAATTAATCTTATCGCACAGGATTCCCGTCTGCCCGAACAGATATGTCCTCTGCTCCTCAGACATCTGTTCCAGAACCTCTGCCCCTATGCCGTTCCTGTATGACAATGGATTCTGAATCATAAGCCCCTGTTTGTCAAACAGTGCAAAATCCACTCCCCATGTACAGATACCGATTGAGTGGATGGTTCCGGCCCGCTTTACCGCCTCTTTTAACCCCTCTAATAATTTTTGGTAAATCATCAGTATATCCCAATAAAAATACTGATGAACCCTGACCATATAATTTGGTATCCGGGAAATGACTTCTGTGGTTATCTGTTCCCCGTCATACACTCCCAGAATAACCCTGCATGACGAATTACCGCAGTCAAACGCTACCATATTCCGCTTCATCAACACCCCTGCCCCTCTCCTATTGAATTTTTATCTCCAGACCAAACCCTTCCGCCCGCTGTACAAGGAATGATAAGTCCGCCTTCTTAAGGGACGGCATATTCCCCATCTCATACGCCCGTCCCAACCCCTGATATTTGGGCAGCCCCAGCCTGTGATAAGGAAGAAATACAATCTCGGATATATGATTTAAACTCTTAATGTACCTAAAAAAACCATTGACGGACGCCTCATCATCATTGCAGCCCGGAATATAGGGATATCTGACTGACAGTTCCCCGCTGTAATGACCGCACAGCCATTCCAGATTGCTGAGTATCAGGGTATTGTCCACGCCTGTCAGCTCCTTATGCTTCTCAGAATCAATCTGTTTGAAGTCATAATATATATAATCAACACGCCCGTTTATGTCTTCCAATGCCTTTTGGGGGACATGCCCGCATGTTTCAACCAGGGTATTATAACCTCTCCGGTGCATCTGCTCTCCAATAGCCCCAATAATTTCACTGTAATATAATGGCTCTCCTCCGCTGAATGTAACGCCGCCGCCGGACATTCCATAATATTGCCGGTCCTTCAGTATCTCAGCAAGAAGCTCATCCTCGTTGTATTTTCTGCCCATTATCTCCCTGGCGTCCGCATAGCACTCCCTGATGCATACACCGCATTGCCTGCACTTACTCTGGTCTGTAATATATCCGTAGCCTTCCTTGTAACTTATGGCTTTTTCCGGACACAAAACACTGCATCTTGCGCAGCTGATACAAACATTTGTCTTCACCAGAACCTCTGTCCCAGCTCTCTGGGATTCGGGGTTTGCACACCATCTGCAGCGGAGGGAACAGCCCTTTAAAAATACTACGGTGCGGATACCGCGGCCGTCCTCTGTTGCATACCGTTCTATATTAAATACATTGCAAACCCCCATGTTTGTGATTCCCCCTATTCATCATCCGCCGTTTCACTCACCGCATTGCGGTACTTAATCTATAATTCCAGCTCAGCCCTGCTTATCACATCCATCTGGCACTCCGGGGACAGTGACGTAAACAATGCACTGTAGCCAGAAACCCTGACCATCAAATCCTTATATTCATCCGGATGCTCCATCGCCTTCTTAAACACCTTGTTATCCACCACATTAAACTGAATCTGCTGCCCGTAGTTTTCAAACAACACCTTAATCATGGCAATTACCTTCTCTTTATTCTCATCCGTATCCAGCGCTCCTTTGGACAGACGCATATTGAATATGGCGCCCTTCTGGAACCATATGCTGGGCAGTTTCATGACTGAATTGCAAGCAGCCGTGGCGCCTTTTTTCTCCGAACCATTGGCAGGGGAGATTCCATTATTTACCGGCTGTCCGTCCTTACGTCCGTCCGGTGTGGCTCCAATGCTCTTTCCGAAAGCAATGTTACCCGTCACAGGACTCTGGCTGTAGGAGTAACAGCATGGCACCGGCCCTTTTCCATACTTCGAACTTCTGTATTTATACCTGTAGCTGGAACCAATGTAGTCCTCCAGTTCAACTACCCACTTATCAGCTCTCTCATCATCGTTTCCAAATTTGGGTGCCTTGTTTAACAGTATCGCCCTGATTTCCGGCCCGGCAGGCACTGTCTCCATATCCTCATAATTGGTGCTCATGGCATGAAGTACCTGTTCCATGGTCAGAAGCTTCTGATTAAATACAATCTCGTCTAATGCTGCCAGGGAATCCCCTGCACTGATAGTACCTGCCGTAGGCCCGCCGTCCGCCGAGTATACGGAACCGCCCTCCACAAGGTCCATCGCTCTCTCTATACAGTCATATACCAGGGATGATCGGAATGCGTTGATGTCCTGCTGTATATGGATTTCATCATTGATATGCTCTGTTTCAACCTGCAGACCCATAAAATAATCCAGGGTCTGCTTATACAGTTCCATCAGTTCCCTTACACTGCCGCAGTCCTCCGCACGTTTTTCCAAATCCACAAAGTGGTATCCGGTCTTAGGGTCCGTGCCGTCGTGCAGTGTGATCTCCAGCACCTTCTCCACATTCAGCCATGGACCTTTGGCCGCAAAATCCCATTTCCCGGGAATCGATGCCTCGATACATCCGTCCGGCACCCAGTTCACCCGGTCTTCCTCAGCAATCCCCATATTCTCAAGCGTCCTGATAAATGCCTTATCATTATAAAATGCCGGCTGGCCGCCCTGATGCCTCTGTGCTGCCTTTAACGCCTTCATCATGAATGCATCACTGGTTCCCTCGAACCATTTAATGGATACGGACGGTGTAAACAGCCTTACATTTTCACATGCTTCCACACACAGATGGGAAACTTCATTTGTTGCATCCTTTCCGTCCACTGTCTGGCCCGCAATGGCAAGATTAATGAACATCTGGTACCCCAGGAAAAACTCTGTATCCGGCCAGCTCCTGAGCTTATTAAGTTCATTGCATTTGATGAAGAAGCATTCGACTATCTCCAGAGCCTCTTCTCTGGTGATTCTGCCTTCCTCCAAATCCTTCTTATAGTAAGGATACACATACTGGTCAAAACGCCCCAGTGAAATGGCATGCCCATTGGATTCCAGATGGACCGCCAGCAGAATCATGTAGATGGACTGAACCGCCTCGTGGAAGGTTCTGGCCGGATTCAACGGAACATTCCTGCATATGCCCTCCAGCTTGAGAAGTTCCCTCCTGCGTGTTTCATCCTTTTCCTGCTCCGCCTGCTCTTTGCAGCGGTCAGCAATACGGCCCGAAAACATCACCACGGCCTGATTGCCCTGAAGGGCGGCCTCAAGAAACCATCTTTTTCTTGTATTGCCCGGCTCTCTGGGGTCCAGCCTCTTAAGCTTATTCTCTATCCGTCTCATGACATCGGATAAGCCTTTATCTACCACACCTTTGTAATCAACAATTACATTGCCCAAACCGGCAGCGGACACCCATGTATCGTCAATCACATTGGCGTCCCAGGCCTGGTTGATTTTATCAGGAAGGGTCTTTCTCAGATTTTCATATAAGGACTTCCCCTTCCAGTATTCCACACATTCCAATATTTTGTCTTTGTCTTCCTGTGTGTAGTAAAACCTATCGCCTGGTCTTTTATCCGGGGAAAAAGGCGAGCCGTTTAATTCCGCTTCCAGCCAGTCCGTGGAATACTCCGGATATATCGGGGATGCTTTAGGCCACTGCGCCTGGTTTCCCACAATCAGCTCGTCTGCATTCACATAAACCGTCATGCGGCTCAGCACATCATAAAATGCCTGGGACCGCCTCAGCGCAATTGGTTTTCCCTCTGTCTCCTTCATAGACTCAGTAAAATAGACGCACCGCTCCGGACAAATACGCGGGTCTGCAGCAAATAACCGTTCTCTCAACCTTTCCGTTCTTTTATTCATGTTCCGCCCCTCACATTCACTTCGTGTATGTAACTTGTTACATTTACAATATAGCACTTTATGGTCTTGTTGTCAATAATACATTTGTGCATTTTTCATATTAAATCATTATTTTTCCCTCTTTTTTAGCGATTATTCCTTGTATCTTCATCTTACCAATTACACCAGTTTGATGTGTTAAGTAAAACTGTTACATTTTTTCGTGTTTACAATTAATTTTATTTAAACTATAATATGATATGGTCGGATGAAGCTTATTTTTTCTTTTTATGAAACAAGTTTCACCCCTTCAGGACCAGGAGGAGAAATCGTATGAACAAGGAAAGCCGTCCGGAAAATAACGGATACATCGGAATCAGGGATATTGCCAAACTGGCGGGAGTCTCTACCGCAACTGTATCCCGCGTCATCAATAATCCAGAAATGACATCTGAAAAGGTCAGAAAGAAAGTGCAAAAAGTAATTGAGGAATATAACTATATCCCGAACCAGCCTGTCAAGAAAATCTTTTCCAAGACAAGCAATACCATTGCCGTGTTTATATATGACATGGAGAACCCCTTTTTCATCAGTCTGATTAAAGAACTGAACCAGATATGTCTGGAACACAACTATATGCTTCTTATTTGTGATACAGGAAGCAATCCGGAACTTGAAAAGAAATATCTTTACTTCTGCCTAGCTAACCGATGTGCCGGTATCATTCTGACAGAAGGCGTTGATTCCGATATTTTTGAAGCCTGCAGGATCCACATTCCAATTGCATTTCTGGACCGTAAGACGCATGGCAAATTCTCAAGCGTACGTTCCAACAACAGGCAGATGATGCAGCCAATTGTGGACTACCTTTACAATCTCGGGCACAGAAAAATTGCCTTTGTCGGCTGTAAAACACCCATGGATTCTGTTATTTCCAGACAGAATGGCTACATAGAAACAATGGCAGGAAAAGGACTCCCCATTATCCAGGAATATATTTATGACAGAAACCTTCAACTGACCCTTCAGGCCGGAAGCCAGGCTCTTAATTATTTCCTCTCCCTTCCGGCCGCCCCTACGGCAATCATCTGCTGTAATGACATCATTGCCTTAGGGGCCTTGAACGCAGCATATTCCCTGGGGTTAAAAATCCCCGCAGACATGTCCATTGTAGGATTTGATAATGTAATCAGCAATCTCCATCAGCCTCAGATAACCACTGTGCAGCAGAACCTGCGGGATATATCCCTCGAATTATTTGAGCTGGTGGTCAATCCGCCGGAAGAGCCTGTATCCAAAATCATTGAAGCCTCCTTCATAGAAGGCGCCACCTGCAGCAGAATCGAAACACCCCAAAAGTAAATACTTATGCCTGGAAGCCATCCGAAAAAGCGGAAATTGTACGGTATGCTTTTGCGGATGGTCTTTCAGTCAAACTTCAGTCAAACTATTTTAAACCAACAGGCAAAAAACCTCTTGATTTATCAGAGAAAATATGATAGACTATACCACGTCAAAGTAATATCATACTTTTATGCGCGAGTGGCTCAGGGGTGGAGCACCACCTTGCCAAGGTGGGGGCCGCGGGTTCGAATCCCGTCTCGCGCTTTTTTATTACACGCCGGAGACTGCGCTGCCAGTTCTCCGGCCTTTTGTTTCTTTCAGATTCAAAGCTTATATAAAGCAATGGGAAGGCGCCCTCACGCGGGCAGCCTTCCCATTTTTAAATCTGTTTTTCTGATTGCCAGGCCGAATCACCGGCCTTTAATGTTTCTGTTTTACCGTATTAAGGTACTCCATGATTCCCATATGTATGGTCCAGGCCATCCTGTCCTGATATTCCTCATCCTCCAGGCGCTTGGCTTCCTTTCCATTACTCAGGAATCCGCATTCCACTATGACAATAGGCTCCTTCACATGAAGCAGGAGATAATAGTTGTCATTGGCCTTGGCCATCCTCTTGTTGGCCTCGCCCAGCACATAGTCAAAGCGCTTCTGCAAAATTTCCGCCAGAAACTTTCCCTTCTCCGATGTCTTATAGTAAAAGACCTGGCCTCCGGATACATATTCCTCATGGTAACTGTTCTGGTGAATGCTGACCACCAAATCAGGTGCCGCCTCATTTATGATTTCGCACCGTTTTCTCATGTCCGCCATCTTTTTATGACTGTCCCCAGAGCTGTAAAGTCCCTGGTCCGAGTCCCTGGTAAGGATCACCTCTACGTCGGAGGCCTCAAGATATGCTTTCAGCTGCTCTGATATCTTCAGGTTAATATCCTTTTCCAGCTGACCATTTATCCCTACCTTACCCGGATCGCTGCCTCCGTGTCCGGCGTCTATGACCACCACCGGCCTTGCCTTGTCTGCCTCCGCTGCCTGATTATGGACAGCCACCAGTGTTCCTGCCTGCCATGATATCAGTGCCACGATACAAAGCAGCAGAATCCCCATCACTGTCTGCCATGCTGAATGCTTCATCAATGGGCGCTCCCTGATAACCTTTATTCCAGTATATTCACCCGCCTGATGAAAATGAACCTGTTTTTACTCTATACTCAGAACGTTATAATCCTGTACCGCGTCTTCTATGATATATTCCAGGTATTCATACAGAATGCTGGGATAGCAGTACTCCTTCCACATGGAGTATCCGGGCTGCTTCACAGCCTCCTTCACCACCTCATACGCCCTGCCGCCATAGCACGCGGCATTGATATCCCCATACACCTTTGCCATCTGCTGCTTCTCCGATTCTGTCAGCTTCACAAATATGCTGCCCGTCTCCTCCTCCGCAGAATTCTTCATGGCATCATATGCCTGATTATAGAATATCTGTTTTAAAACAGGCGGACTGTATGTGTCGAAGTTCAGCAGGTTCTCATCCGTGCTCTTGTTTTTCCTGGCCCATTTCTCCATATTTACCTTGCGTGTATAGTAATAAAATGTCTCATCCTCCATGTAATCCAGCACACCGTACTGACAGGGAGGCGTGGACAGGGAGCTGGTGACCACCTCATAGATACCGATATCGTTATTCCTCATAAAGTGCTGCACATGCAGGTGCCCGCTGTGGAACAGCGGGATATTCTCCCCTTCCAGCATCTGTATAAGCTCCTCACTGTGCTCGATGGTACAGTCATCCGCATATACCTTGCTCTCCTCCAGCAGGTTGTGATGGGCCACCGGTAGAAGAATCACGCTGTCCCGGGCAGCCTGCTCAAGCTGCTCCCTTATCCACTCATAGGTTTCTGTCTTTATCATCCCCCCAACCTTATTGCGGGGTTCATACTGGCAGGTATCCAGCATGAGCAGCCGCATGGACGGTCCCAGGTCATAGGTGTAGCTGAGGGAATTGGCATCCCTGCTGCTGGCCTCTGAGTATCCGAATTCCTTATAAATACGCTCAAAATCCTCCGGAGTAGTAGGTTCTGCCGGGTACCGGTCTCCCCCGGAATACACGGAGGCGCTTGGATTGTTAATGTCATGGTTGCCCGGTATGACCAAAACCGTGATACCGGCTTTCTCCACCTCGTCCAGCTTTTTCGCCAGTTCTTCATGGCTCTTCTTTTCTCCCTGAAGACTTAAATCTCCGCTGATAATCAGGACATCCGGGCTCAGAAGTTTAATTTCCTCCAGTGCGGCATCCGTTATCTCCCATACGTAATTGGTCAGTTTTCCGTCGCCGTGCTCTACCATGGCCTGAAACATATCCCCCTGGTCTGTCAGGGATTCTGCCAGATAATGTATATCTGTCATAAGGATAATGCGTTTTCCTCCAATCAGCGGCTCTGCCTTTGTCTCCTTTTCAACATCGGGAAAAGGCTGTATCTGCGAAGGCTCAGGGTGTGTGGGCTTTTGCAGCTCTGTTTCCTGAACCGTTTCCTTTGTCTGCTGTTTTTCGGCGGTGGGTGCCGCCTGGTTTCCAGTCTGTACGCTGCACCCTGCCATGACTCCAGCCATGAAGACAGCTGTCATAATTCCCGTTATCCTTGTTCTTCCTGTCATTTCCTTCCTCCGGCGTCACCCATTTCGTTTATTTAACCTCTGACACAATATCCCAGATGTCCGCTGGTTCAAATCCCAGCTTCCAGCAGGCAACTCCTGCCAGGTCAAACTCCTTAATCAGGTCAATCTTAAGCTTCATGGAATCTTCCTCTTCCATCCATATATACTGCTGTCCGCTTCCGCTAACAGTCTCACCGTAATACTGCCCCAAAAGCTTATCCCAGCTAAGCTCCACCTGGTTCTCCTCCACCCACTGCCTGGCATCCGATATGCCATATGCCTTTGAAGAGGTCTTTCCCTCATTCACGGTCCATACTCTGGTATAGAAGGGGACCGCATTGATGACCTTTTCCTTGGGGACCTCCTTCAGAGTATTCTCAATTCCTTCCCTCACATAGGGAATGGATGATACGGAACCGGCTTCTCCTCCTGCATAGTGTTCATCATATCCCATAACAATCACATAGTCAGCCACAATTCCCTGTTCCCTCCTGTTATAAAACGCAGTATAGGAGGATGGTACATAGTTGTCCACAGACAGCACAAGTCCCTTATTGCGGCAGGCAACCGACATTTCCCTTATGAATTGCACATAATGGGGCCCCGCCTCTGCCTTCAGGCTCTCAAAATCCAGGTTGAAGCCGTCAAAGCCATAGGTATCCGCCTCATTCATCAGTTTTTCAATGAGCTTTTTCCTGGTACTGGTAGAGGACATCAGAGTCTTAGTGTTTAGATTTTTGACGCTTTCCTCCGTACTCACATTCTCCACCATGGCCCACACCTTCAGTCCCATATCATGGGCCTTATCCACGTAATCCCTGCTGGCCAGTGATGTATAGGTGCCGTCGCCGGACACCACATTGAACCAGGTGGGCACAATCACATTCATCCCCCTGGCATTGGATACATAGCTCTCAAGAGTATTATTTCCCTCCGGCCGTGTGACCTGATGAAATCCCAGCCTTACTTTCCCGTCCATGGAAATGCTGGTATACACAGGCGCCTCAAAGGTGCTGGCAGGCGCAACCTGCTCTCCTGCCTCCAGCTTCCGGTTTTCCACATATCCGATATAACCGTCCGACGTTCTTACCCTGGACCACTTTTCCATGGTCTCCAGTACATCCACAGTCTCTCCTGCCGCCGCCTCTGTGATAATCTGGCTCTTTACACCGCCCCTGACCCTGACCTGTCCTGTTTTTTTCAGCACTGCCGTGTCATAGGGCTGCCAGGAGGTGTCGATAAACACCCGCTTGATCTGGCTTGTGGCAAAGGCCTGAGTGCGGATATCTGTATAATTCACCACAACCCCAAGGGACAGGTACATTCCATCCTGTGTGACCTTAAAGAGAGGTCCCTTCTCTCCCTGGGCACTTTCATCCGCATACACAATGGAGTCAGGAAGTGCATACACCAGCAGTTTTTCTCCCTCATCCCAGTAAAAGCGCTGGTTCAGATGTTCATTTACCCAGTCCACGGGCAGGTACACCTGGCCGCCCTCGTAGATTCCCTTCTCCTCCTGCACCTGGTTATCCAAAATAAGGGCCACCTGGCCGTCCTTAATACCAAATATCCTGCTCTTATCCGCCAGCTCATTGCTGGGCATGTATTTCTTGGCAAAAAGCACTCCCAGACCACCGCCTGCCAGGATAAATATGAACAGCAGAACCAGTACCGTGATTCCGCAGCCATGACCTTTTCTTCTTCTGCTCATCCTGTCCTCCAGTTTCCTAATGATTGTTTTTATTCTACCACAAAATAGAGTGCATGTACCAATTAATTGCTTACAATTTACAGTCATTATGGAGGAAACAGGAACAAAAGCCCGGTATGCGCCGCCTGCTTTGGCTGCACAGGCTGAGACGGTACTCATGGCAGCGCATAATCCGGGCTTTTGTTATCTGCTCTGTTATTTGCTGTTGTTATCTGTTTTTATTATCTGCTCATGAATCCTCATCTTTTTTCTCTTTGGGAGGGTCGCTGAGATACACTTTGTCAAATCTGATTTCCTTCAGACAGCCCTGCTCGGCGCCAACATAGTCTCCCATGTAAAAGCCCCCGTCTTCTCCCATCTCGAATATCTTCTCCCATTCTTTTTCCGGGCACTCGACTCCGTCAATGGTAATCCGAACCCCTTTGTTCTTGTATCTCTTCAATCCGTCCAGATAGATTCTCTGATGTTTCTTCCGGTCTCCATACTCGACATTTCTTATCATGCTGATAAGCCCTCCCCTATTACCGCAAGACAGCCGGACGGCAGCACCAAGGAGTTGTTTTCGTGACATACTTTTGTGCGCCGTTTCCTTCTGTCTCTTTTTTCTTCACAAAATCCCCTCAAACCACCGCATGGTCTCATAATCCACTGAAAACGCATCTACTGAAAGAGGAACCCTGGCCAGAGAAATCCCAAACTGCCTCTCTATCTGTTTTCTGGTGTCCTCACTGCCAAAGGCAGCCGTATATATCCACCCTGTTCTGCGTCCTTCCTCCTCTGATAAAAGCTCCAAAAATGCCTCCAGCTTCCATTCGCTCAGTGCAGCCATGACAATCTTCACTTCGCATCTGAGCCATTCCGCCCTGATGGATGGCCTCAGCTCTCCAAAATCAATTATAACTTCGTCATATGTTCCATCCAGACAGGACGCCAGCACGCGGGGGGCCCCCTGCATATAATATGTAACCCCGAAGATTTTGTATTTGTAGTCCGCAGAATCCGCCTGCTTTGCGGAACCGGCCTGGCATATATCCTTTATGGTTTTCCATGCGCCATGGTCATTCCACTCAATCACCGCAGTCCTGCGCTGCAGGGCACTGGCCATATAATTGGCCGCCAGGACGCTGAGATGAGTCACCCCTGTTCCCCGTCCTGTTCCTGTGATTCCGACAACCCTGCACCCTTTTGCAGGCTCCCGGCTGTTTTTAAAAAAGATTCTCTTAGAAAATCCCATCTTCTTAATAAGCCTCTTTTTTTCTTCCACCTCCCGCCGCCGGTCACGGCAGACCATAAAGACTGAAAAAAGGCATCTTCGCTTTTCTGGCTGAAAGGATTTTCGTATTCCGGCGAGACAAACAGCTTTATTCCCTTTAAAGCCTTGTCTGATTTGGCCATGGCCTTCAGCTCCTTTTGACATACGGCCCGTGTGCCCCGAAATATAAGCACGCGGTTCCCGCTGCACCGTCCCGTCCAGGCCTGATTCATCCAGGATATATACCGCCTGATGTATCGGCCGTCCCAGACGCTGGCGCTGCCTGTCCCAATTAAATCTGCCTTCGCCGCCTTTAATTCCAGTTCCGCCTGCTGCCAATCTGTTCCATAGTCTTTCACTATGATGTCAAATCCTGTCCCTTCATCCAGCTTTACGGCAGGTCCATACCACGGCTTTAAGCAGCAGCCGTTCATGGTATAGATTCCAAAACGGTCCGGACGCATACCTGCCCTTTGAGCCATGGCGGCCACTGCCCGGGAGACATTATGTTCCTCATAAAGCGCCCGGTACCCGTTCCTGTTCAGAAAATATACCAGCCCTAAGGCTAAATGTGTGGTACCCGTCCCAGCCTTCATCCCGGTCAGAATCAAAATATGAGATGGTATCGCCTTTTGTTCTTTTTCTTCTGTCAGCTTCCTGGTACACAGCGCCTGAAGCGCATCCTCCACCTCGCCGGCGGAAGCGTACCGTTTCTCCATATCGGAGTCCATGCATTTTCTGATAATCCGCTCAAAATCCTCCGATAGGGCGGCAGACTGTCCGGCGTCCTCTCTCAGGGTTCCTGCTGTCATAAAACGGAGGACTGCACCAATGGCATAAATGTCGGTCCTTTGATCCAACATGCGGTCAGAAGCATACTGTTCAGGAGCCGCGCAGCCCACTGTGCCGAATCGCTTTGGGGCAATGTTTGCCCAACGGCAGCCTGCGGCATGATCAAAATCAATCAGCTTTACGGTGCCATTGCAGATTATCAGGTTATTTGGTTGTAAATCTAAATGTAATATGGGTATTTCACACGCAGAATGCATGTAAGCCACAAGCCCGCAGACCTGCATCCCGTAACGGACTGCCTCTGCCTCTTGAATAGGCCCCTGATTCGCAATCAGGGCATATAGAGAATATCCTTCAAGATATTCCTCGATTAAATAAAAAAATTCGGAATCTTCTTCTAAATCATAAATCATGGGAATCCCAGGATGGTGCAGTTCTTTTAGCACCAGTGCTTCCCTCCGGAAGGAGTCATAGTCGGCATCCCTTTTAGAGATACGCTTTATGGCCCTGTATTCCTCCAGGCCAATGTGCACTGCCAGCCATACGGTTCCTGCCCGGCCTGTTCCCAATTGGTGCAGCAGACGGTATTTGCCAAATAAAATGGTATTCTTTACTCACCCCTCCTTTGTCACAATATCATCTCACATCCCAATTTTACCCTTTTCTTTATCACCTGTCTATGGTCGTTATATCTTCCATGGCTTTTCATATGCTATTTATACCACCTGAAAACATCCTGCGACACGATATTTTTTAAATTTTTATTAAATGATTGATATTTCCGCCTGTAATGTAGTATATTTAAAGTGTAGAAGTCTACTTTCGGCCTGGAGTTACCAAAAAGCACCCTGGTCCAAAGCAGATGCTACCACATTTGACACAGAACAGGAAGTGATCCTAATGAAAATAGAACGTATCAATGAAAACCAGATTCGCTGTACATTGACCAGCTTTGATTTAAGTGCGCGCAACATAAACCTGGTAGAACTGGCTTATGGAACGGAAAAAGCCAGGAAGCTGTTCAGGGAAATGATTCAGAAAGCCTCCAATGAAGTGGGCTTTGAGGCGGAGGACATTCCTTTGATGGTTGAGGCGATTCCTTTGTCCAGCGAAAGCATCATGCTGGTCATCACTAAAATCGAAGATCCGGAAGAGCTGGATACCCGTTTTGCCAAGTTCTCACCTTTCACGGACGACAGCCAGAATTCTCTTGTGTCCCAGTTAGCCAGCGAGTTCCTGGAAGGCGCTTCCGATTCCCTGAATTACCTGGAGCCAGGTTCCGTGGAACAGGTTGGGGATGAGAGCTCCGCAGACAGTGCCTCTGAAGCTGCCGTCAAGAAGAATACAGGCTCTGTTGCCAGTAGCCGCATTTTCCGGTTCAACAGCCTGGACCGCATAAGCGAGGCTTCCCGGGCCGTATCCGGAATCTATGACGGCGTCAACACCCTGTATAAGAAGCCCGGCACCAGACAGTATTATCTCATTGTAAAACGCCTGGACTGCGGCGACCTGGATTTCTCCCGTGTGTGCAATATATTGGCGGAGTATGCCACCAAGCTCTCAGGTGAATCTGCCAGCGAGGCATATTTTAAGGAGCACTATGAGGTCATCATTCAGAATAATGCCCTTCAGAATCTCGCCAAAATTTAGGGGCGTAGCCTGCTATAAATATATGGAAATTTAATATATCAAAATATTATAAAACACCCCTGCGGCTGTATTGACGAGGGGTGTTTTATTGCCTTAGACTTCTGCCTTAGACTTCTGCCTTAAATATTTACTTAAAAATTTACTTAAAATATGCCGGATACCGGTTTCTGAACATCTGCTCATTCAACATCCACCGGTTCAGATGCAGTTCCATAATCTCTACGGCCTGCTTTTTATCGCGGCGCCGTATGGCCTCCAGCAATTTCTTATGGTCCTCAATTATCTTATGGTCCTTAACCGTTGCCACGGACAGGCTGCGAATCCTGTCATAGTGAATCGCCAGTCTCTGGCACATCTCATAGGTAAGCTCCTTACGGCAGATGGAAAACAGCTTCCGGTGCATCTTATTGTCCAGCTCCAAAAGCTTCTGGGATGAACCTCCCTCCAAATAAAACTCCTGAAGTCTGATATTCTCATCCAGCCACCGCAGGTCCTCTTCATCCGCCTGGCCGCAGACCAGTTCCACAGCCGCTTTCTCCAGGACCAGGCGCAGAAAGCGCGCCTCCTCCACCAGCTCCACATCAATCAACGCAATGCGCATCCCTCTCTGGGGAAATATCTCAATGATTCTGGATTCCTCGCTGAGCTGTATGACCGCTTCCCGCACAGGCGTGCGGCTGATGCCTATCATCTGCGACATTTCCACATCATTAAAGGGCGCCCCTGGTTCCAAATCCAGAGATATGATATTCCCCCGCAGGGTCCGGTACGCATACTGTCTGGCAGTCTCTCCATGTCTTTTTTCCTCTATCTTCATGGGTAAAACCTCCTAATACCGGTCCCCAAGCCTACAGGGACTGTATCTCCTTCCAGACATCATCATCCACATAAATTCCCAGACTGTCATGCTCCTCATGGAACCGGGCGCTTCCCTGGCCCGGCGCCCTGACACTGCCGCCTTCCTCCGACGGAGCCGAGCTTTTTACATACCGCACGGCTGTATCCACGATTTCCTTCATATGGGCATCCGTGGTGGTCCTGCCCGGATCCACCACAATCATCACCTGGGAACAGCCGCCGCAGCTGCCGTATCCCCTCTGGTCCATGCCGGCTGCTCCTATGCCGTCCGTGAGCACTGCCCCCAGGATATCCAGCATGAAGGAAAAGGCCGATCCCTTCCAATACCCCACAGGCAGCACACGGCGGGAATTCTCGATGGCACCCGGCTCGTCCGTCAGATTGCCCTCGTCATCAAATCCGCCGGGATACGGCAGTTTCTCCCCGGCCAGCCGTGTAACCTGCAGTTTTCCGTAGGAATACTGTGACATCGCCATATCCAGCTGGAGAGGTTCACTCCCGTCCGCAGACGGCACAGCCATGACAAAGGGATTGTTGCCCAGACGGCATTCCCTTCCTCCCCATGGCGGCATGCAGGACTCCGTGTTGGTCCACATGATTGCCGCATATCCCTTTCTTGCGGCGTACAGCCCGTAGGTGCCGCCCCGCATCCAGTGGGTGGTATTCCTGATTCCCACCATACCGATGCCGTACTGATCCGCCAGTTCCATGGCCCGGTCCGCGCAGTACAGGGCATTCAGGATGCCGGGACCCATGTTTCCATTATAAACCCGGAGGGCGCCGAATTCACGTTCCAGGGAAGGCTCAGCATTAACGTCCACCCATCCTTTCTGAATGTAGTTCACAAACCTGGCCACCCGGTTAGTGCCATGAGAATATACCCCGTCGTAGGCAGTCTCCGTGTGAATACGGGCGCAGGTCTCCGCCTTTTCCTCTGGCATCCCGTATTTAACCAGCACCCTCTTAATCTCACTCTTAATTTCGTCAAAGGCTAATCTCATCGCATCCATCCTTTCCTGCTGTATACGCCTAACGGTTCTGCTTCCGGATTGCCTCCCACAAACCATTCAGGTAGCATGCCCCAAGCGCCCTGTCATAGAGGCCGTATCCGGGCATGGACACCTCTCCCCAGATAGCCCTTCCGTGGTCAGGGCGCATGATTCCGTCAAAACCAATGTCGTACAGCGCTTTCATTATCTCATACATATCCATGCTGCCGTCTTCTGAGAGATGGGCAGCTTCTTGGAAATCTCCAGGAGCATTATACTGCAGATTGCGCACATGTGCAAAGGGAATCCTTCCTTTTAAGGACCGGATGATATCCGGGATGTCATTTTCCGGATTGCTTCCCAGAGATCCGGTACACAGGGTGACACCGTTAAAGTTTGCGTCCACGGCTTTCATCAGTTTGAGAAGCTTCTCCTTGCCGGTTATGATTCTGGCTAATCCGAATACGGGCCATGCCGGGTCATCGGGATGTATGGCCATCTTAATGTCATACTTCTCACATACCGGCTGGATTGCCTTGAGAAAATACACCAGATTGTTAAAGAGACGGTCCTCATCCACGTCCTTATACATGTCAAACAGCTCTTTAATGCGCGCCATGCGCTCAGGCTCCCATCCGGGAAGCTCAAATCCGTTGGACTTTTCTCCCATGGTCTGGAACATATTCTCAGGATTAATCTTATCGATTTCCTTCTGGCTGTAAGCCAGTACCGTGGAGCCGTCCGGTCGCTCCTTAGCCAGATCGGAACGGGTCCAGTCAAAGACCGGCATGAAATTATAGCACACCACATGAATTCCGGCCTGGCCCAGACGCTCCAGGGTCGTGATGTAGTTGGCAATGTACTGCTCCCTGTCAGGAGTTCCCACCTTGATCGCGTCGTGTATATTGACACTCTCAATTCCCAGGACCTTTAATCCCCTGGATTCCACCTGTTCCTTCATCTGAAGAATGCGCTCCATGGGCCAGACCTCTCCGGCCGGAATGTCATACAGGGTGGTAATCACGCCTTTCACACCCGGTATCTGCCTGATTTGCTCCAGAGATACAGAATCCACGCCCTCACCGAACCAACGCAATGTCATATCCATAACTAATTTCCTCCTTGAAATATATGTGCAGTACTTTTGTGTTTTTCCGGCTTTCCGGAAATAAATATTTTAATATACTAATATATTACTATTTGTGAGACAAACTGTCAATACCGCAAAACATAAAAAGAACCCGGCCCAGTCACATATCCCCTGAGCCAGGCTCCTCCAATCACTGCTTCAGACAATCATCAGGCTTTCGCTGCCAGAATTTCGTTAATCTGGGAAACCAGTGTGTCGCAGTCAATGCCGTGTACCATACAAGCCTCTTCCAGAGACTCACCCTGGGAAGCCGGGCAGCCAAGGCAGTGCATTCCGGCACGCATCAGAATCGGCGGTATGCTCTCATCGACCTGGATAAGCTGGCCAATCAGCATGTCTTTACTAATCTGCATCTCTTTGTCCTCCTTATATTTCTGCTATAAGTATAACCAATTAATCGGTTTACCACGCTTCTACCATCATAATACGTTTTTCGACATTTGACAAGTCCTACATAAGCTTACATATTTTTCATATTAACCATAATTATCAAGGCTTGTTAAAAAATATTATCACTATGCCCTCTTGACGTGTATACAATGTGCATAATATAATAAATGTTGCAAAAGCAACAGCATATATCGGATTTTTCTAGTAGACTATGGATATCCGGTAAATCCGGTATGGCTGTGAAACATTTGGTTAACAATAGTTTTTATATATAGATTCACGCATTTCACAGGAGGAAAAGTCTATGAGAACAGAGTGGAACACATTTAAAGGCGGTGTATGGCAGCGGGAAATCAATGTACGCGACTTTATACAGAAAAACTACACCCCCTATGACGGCAGCGACGAGTTTCTGGAAGGTCCTACCCAGAATACAACGGAGCTCTGGGACCAGGTTATGGAGCTGTCAAAGCAGGAACAGGAAGCCGGCGGAGTTCTGGATATGGATACCAAAATCATTTCCACCATCACGTCCCACGGCCCAGGATATTTAAACAAGGACAGGGAGACCATTGTAGGCTTTCAGACTGACAAACCCTTTAAGCGTTCTCTTCAGCCATATGGAGGCATCCGCATGGCTATGAAGGCCTGCCAGGACAATGGATATGAGGTTGACCCTGAAATTGTGGAATTCTTTACCAAGCACAGGAAAACTCATAACGCAGGCGTATTTGACGCGTACACCCCGGAAATGAGGGCTTGCCGTTCCAGTCATATCATCACCGGACTGCCGGATGCCTATGGACGCGGACGCATAATCGGGGACTACCGCAGGGTTGCCCTTTACGGTGTGGACGCCCTGATTCAGGAGAAAAAGGAAGAAAAGGATTCCACACGCACCATCATGTACTCTGATGTTATCAGAGAGCGTGAGGAACTGTCTGAGCAGATCCGGGCATTGGAAGATTTGAAGGAGCTGGGACGTATCTATGGTTTTGATATCTCAAAGCCTGCTTCTGACGTCAAGGAAGCCATCCAGTGGACCTACCTGGGTTACCTGGCCGCTGTCAAGGAGCAGAACGGCGCAGCCATGTCGCTGGGACGCACCTCCACCTTCTTGGATATTTACTCTGAGCGTGACTTAAAGGAAGGACGCTACACGGAGAAAGAGATTCAGGAATTCGTGGACCACTTCATTATGAAGCTGCGTCTTGTAAAATTTGCCAGAACACCCGAATACAATGAGCTGTTCTCAGGCGACCCCACATGGGTTACGGAATCCATCGGAGGAATCGGCATTGACGGCCGCCACATGGTGACCAAGATGTCCTTCCGTTATCTGCACACCCTTCAGAACCTGGGCACTGCCCCTGAGCCAAACCTGACCGTACTGTGGTCCACAAAGCTCCCTGAGAATTTTAAAAGGTTCTGTGCCAAGACCTCCATTGAGTCCTCCTCCATCCAATATGAGAATGATGATTTGATGAGAGTGACCCACGGCGATGATTATGCCATTGCCTGCTGCGTATCCAGTATGCGTATCGGCAAGGAAATGCAGTTCTTCGGCGCCAGAGCCAATCTGGCCAAATGCCTGCTCTACGCCATCAACGGCGGTGTCGATGAAATCAGCGGCAAGCAGGTGGGACCGAAATACCGTCCCGTGACCACAGAGTATCTGGATTTTGACGACGTGATGGACAAGTACAAGGATATGATGAAATGGCTGGCCAAGGTATATGTCAATGCCCTGAACATCATTCATTACAATCACGACAGATACTGCTACGAAAGACTTCAGATGGCGCTCCATGATAAGAAGGTGACCCGCTGGTTCGCAACCGGCATCGCGGGCCTTTCCGTTGTGGCAGACTCCCTGTCCGCCATCAAATATGCCAAGGTCAAGGTGGTGCGCAATGATAAGGGTATTGTGACCGATTATATCGTGGAAGGTGATTTCCCTAAATATGGAAATAATGACGACCGGGTTGACGAGCTGGCAGCAGACCTGGTGCATACCTTTATGAGCTATATAAAGGGCAACCACACCTACCGCGGCGGCATTCCCACCACTTCCATCCTCACCATCACCTCCAACGTGGTGTATGGAAATAATACGGGCGCTACACCGGACGGCAGAAAGGCAGGCCAGCCATTTGCGCCAGGCGCAAACCCAATGCACCACAGAGACAGCCACGGTGCGGTGGCATCCCTGGCATCTGTTGCCAAGCTTCCGTTCAGGGACGCCCAGGACGGTATCTCCAATACCTTTTCCATCATACCGGGCGCGCTGGGCAAAGATGACCAGATTTTCATGGGAGACCTGGAAGTGGAGCTGAACGGCTGCGGAGGCGGCTGTGAGGCACCTACCCTTTTTGAAGGGCTGGATTCCGAAGCCGACATCGAGGAATCCTGATAAGCAGCATGTAAACCATCTTCTTGAGAAAGCGAGGATTAATATTATGGTAAAAGCAAGTGAATCACAGATTGATAACCTGGTAGCTCTGTTAGACGGCTATGCCCAGGAAGGAGGACACCATCTGAATGTAAATGTATTCAGCAAGGAGACCCTTTTGGACGCACAGGCCCACCCTGAAAAATATCCCCAGCTCACAGTCAGGGTATCCGGCTATGCAGTGAACTTTAATAAGCTGACGAAGGCACAGCAGGATGAGGTCATTTCAAGAACCTTCCACGGCTCCATCTAAATCCTGTCTGTAAACTGGTTTGGATGCCGCCTGGACAGGAAGATATTCCGCATCGGCGGCATCCATGTTTCTCAGAAAGGAGCACAGCCTTATGATTGGACGCGTACATTCCATAGAAAGCTTCGGCACCGTGGACGGCCCCGGTATCCGCATGGTAATCTTTTTAAGCGGCTGCCCCATGAGATGTCTCTATTGCCATAATCCGGATACATGGGACCCCAAGGGCGGCACCCCCATGACAGCGGAGGACATACTGAACCAGTATGAGCAGGCCCGTCCCTTTTACAAAAAAGGGGGCATCACGGTCAGCGGCGGCGAGCCGCTGATGCAGATAGGTTTTGTGACAGAGCTCTTTGAAAAAGCAAAAAAAAGAGGTATACACACCTGCCTGGATACCTCCGGCATTACCTTTAACCCGGGTTCACAGGCAGTTATGGCCCATTTTGACCGGCTTTTGGCCTCCACAGACCTGATACTCCTGGATATCAAGCATATTGACCCTGAGGAGCATGTGAAGCTCTGCTCCCAGCCCCAGGATAATATACTGGCTTTCGCCGGATACCTGGAGAAAAAGCGGATACCTGTATGGATCCGCCACGTGGTGGTTCCGGGCATAACGGACCGGGAGGAATATCTGTACCGCCTTGGACGCTATCTCGGCACGCTTAAGAACGTAAAGGCATTGGATGTGCTTCCTTATCACGATATGGGGAAGGCTAAGTACCATCAGCTTGGAATCCCCTACCCGTTAGAGGACACCGCCCCCTTGCCTCCCGCAAAGGCGGCAGAGGCCCGAAAAATTATTCTTCAGGGAATGCGCGACGAAAGGACCCATTGCTCCTAAATTTATACAATATTCGCTGGTTTAGGAACGATTTTCCTCTTGAATAATTAGACGTTATAGTATAAAATAAAATAACAATGTAGACAAATCTTAAGGAGGTATTTTATCATGGCATATGTAATCAGTGATGCTTGTGTAAGCTGCGGCAGCTGTGCAGCTGAATGTCCAGTAAGTGCAATTTCCGAGGGAGACAGCCAGTACGTTATTGATGCTGATACCTGCATCGACTGCGGAACCTGTGCAGCTACCTGCCCAACCGGAGCTATCTCCGAAGGCTAATTAAGTATTACATAAGGGTCTCTTCCAGACGGAAGGGGCTCTTTTTCATATATTCAGCATATATTACTCACAGAGCACATGGAGGAATCCAAATACCATGAAAAAACCAGTAATCGGCATAACACCATCCCACAATACGGATAACGACGATATAAGTGTGCGCCCCACCTACCTGAGGGCCATTGAAGCGGCGGGCGGCCTGTCCATCCTTCTTCCCCTGGAGGTATCCGGAGAAGACTTAAAACAGCTGTCCAAGCTGTGCGACGGCTTTCTCTTCTCCGGCGGCCCGGACATTCACCCATTCCTTCTGAAGGAGGAAACACATACCCAGTGCGGCAATGTATCCATGGCGCGGGATACCATGGAGCTATCCCTCCTGAAGCTTGCCGTGGACGCCCGAAAGCCGGTGTTGGGAATCTGCCGCGGAGCCCAGATCATTAATGTGGGGCTGGGAGGCGACATCTATCAGGATATTCCCAGCCAGACGGAAACCGTCTTTCCCATCGCCCACAAGCAGCCCTATTCATGCTGCCTGCCTTCCCACCATGTGGATGTGCGCAGGGATACGCTGCTGTACACAATTGCGGAGGGGAAAACGGAAATCGCAGTAAACAGTTCCCATCATCAGGCGGTGCGCAGGATTGCTCCCTGCCTCATGGCCAGCGGCCATGCGCCCGACGGCATCATCGAGGCCCTGGAGATGCCGGATTATCCCTATCTTCTGGCACTGCAGTGGCATCCGGAGTATATGTGGCAGACAGACACTGTGTCCGCCAATATATTTAAAAGCTTTGTGGATGCCTGTCAGGGATAGCGGGAAGGGCGGCCCGCAGGAAGATTGGATAACGGGAAGGCCCTGCATGAATCAGGCTGCGGAATGCCGCTTGAATCATGCAGGGCCTTCTTACTTAACTCCAGCACTTATCTGCTGTTTTTATCCGCTGTATTTTTCTGCTTTACTGCTTATTATCTATCAATTCTCCGGCCATCTGGGCCATATCCCGGGCTGTCATGGGATTATCCATGGCTGTTATGATGTAAACCTTCTCCCCATCCTTCCAGAGCATGCTTTGGGCAACCTTATCCTGTACCTTATCGCTTCCATAAGAGATATAGAGTTCTCCTGCTGCTTCCTTTGCCTTCTCCTCATCGGAAACCTGATAATCCGGGGGAACAAAACGGTACTGATCTCTGGTGTAGTTCAAAGTAATTCCGTTATGGTCAAAGGTCTGATCCGGCTGTCCTTCCTCATCATACAGGCTTGTGCCCTGGACTGTAATGAACACATCCGGATTTCCGTCCTTTTTGTAATTCAGAGAAAAGCCCTCCGTGGACTTTATCACATTTCCATCCTGGTCCATGGCATCCTGATGGATGGGCATTCCCATATCAAACCTGTATCCGTTGCTGAATGTTTCAGGGGCGTTGGTGGTATAGCCCAGCTTTGTCTCCATCTCTCTCAGTTTATCATAGGTAAAATCATCCAGATGACTGCCTCCGCCGCTTGTATATACCACCTTCCCGGCCGCAACCGCTGTTATGGTGCCCAGTACGCAGACAGCTGCCGCCACCACGAATACACGCTTCATATTCCATTTCCTCATTCCTGATTCCTCCTCTATTTTCCGGTGAACAGAGTGCCGCATCCTCTCTGTATCTGCGGAAGTCACCTGTATGGACTCTGCCCGGCTGCAAAGAGTACGGCCTATCTGCTCTTCCAGTCCCTTCCGCGTCACCTGCTTACTCCGTCTGTTCATAAGGTTACCTCCCTTCCTACCCTCCTGTTTTCTTCCATCAATTCCTGTTTCAGATTCGCCCTGGCCGTAAACAGCCTGGACTTAACGGTTCCCTCCAGACATCCCATGATACCTGCTATCTCCCTGACGGACATCTGATTAAAATAGTACAGGACAACGGCTGTCCTCTGTTTCACCGGAAGATTCCTGATTGCCTTATAAAGCTCCTTTTCCCGGGAGCGCATCATAACTTCCTCCAGCACTGAGGCTGTTTCAGGTTCTTCCTTCCCAAACACCTCTTCCATCGGCTGTTCTTTTCTGTTCTTCCTGCAATACCGCCAGGCTTCCCTGGTAAGGGTCTTATAAAGCCAGTTCCCAAAATATTCCGGTTCTTTGATTTTCTTTCGGTTCATCCAGCACAGCACAAAGGTCTCCTGAACAATATCCTCGCTGTCTGCATGACTTCCGGATATGAGATATGCCACGCGCAGTATCCTGGGATAATAATATTCCATCAACCTGTCAAATGCCTGGCTGTCTCCCTCCGCCATACGGAGTACCAGACCTGCCGTCTCCTGCTCCATGTCCATCCACTCCTTCCATGGTCCGTCTCTTATTTGGAACCACCTCTATATGGAACCATTATATATCCCTTCTGGCATAACTGCCAGAAGGTGTTGTTAATCGGTGCACCTGCTATATAGAGAAGATTGGGCAGCAAATGGTTCATTTTATTTTGAATCTTTTTGAATTTGCTCCATTTTCATTCCGCGTCCTGATAAACGGTGAATAAACCCTTATAAAAGTAAGGTTTAAGCTTGTCAGAACAGATTATGTCATGTAGAATAATACTGCTGAGAGAAAAGGAGTTTTTGATAATATGAGCATTTTAAACGTAGAACATTTAAGCCACGGTTTTGGGGACCGGGCTATTTTTCAGGATGTCTCCTTCCGCCTGTTAAAGGGGGAGCACATTGGCCTGATCGGGGCGAACGGAGAAGGAAAATCCACCTTTATGAACATCATTACCGGCAAGCTCATGCCTGACGAAGGCAAGGTGGAGTGGGCAAAAAACGTGAGAGCCGGTTATCTGGACCAGCATGCGGTGCTGGAAAAGGGCATGACCATTCGTGATGTGTTAAAGAGCGCTTTTGCCTTCCTCTTTGAGATGGAAGAACATATGAACCAGATTTGCGATAAGATGGGTGAGGCCGGCGAGGATGAGATGACCGCCATGATGGATGAGCTGGGAACCATACAGGATCTTCTCATGGCCCATGATTTTTATATCATTGATTCCAAGGTGGAGGAGGTGGGACGCGCCCTTGGCCTGGCTGACATAGGACTGGACAAGGACGTGACAGAGCTCTCCGGGGGACAGCGCACCAAGGTGCTTTTAGGCAAGCTTCTTCTGGAAAAGCCGGACATTCTGCTGTTGGACGAGCCTACCAACTATCTGGATGTACAGCACATAGACTGGCTGAAACGCTACTTGCAGGAGTATGAAAATGCCTTCATCCTCATTTCCCATGACATACCCTTCCTCAACAGTGTCATCAACCTGATTTATCATATGGAAAACCAGAGGCTTGACCGCTATGTGGGGGATTATAACAAATTCCGGGAAGTATACGCTGTAAAGAAGTCCCAGCTGGAGGCCGCCTATAAGCGACAGCAGCAGGAAATAGCGGAGCTGGAGGATTTCGTGGCCAGGAACAAGGCCAGGGTCGCCACCAGGAACATGGCCATGTCCCGCCAGAAAAAGCTGGATAAGATGGACGTCATTGAACTTGCCAGGGAAAAACCCAGGCCGGAGTTCCATTTTATGGAAGCCCGTACTCCCGGTAAATATATCTTTGAGACAAAGGATTTAATTATCGGTTATGACGAGCCGCTGTCGCGTCCTCTCAATCTGGTCATGGAGAGGGGCCAGAAAATCGTGCTGGCAGGCGCCAACGGTATCGGCAAGACCACGCTGTTAAAGAGCATACTGGGCCTTACGCCTGCCCTAAGCGGCACCGTGGAGCTGGGCGACTACCTGTCCATCGGTTACTTTGAGCAGGAGATGCCTCCCGGCAATACTACCACCTGCCTTCAGGAAATATGGAACGAATTTCCCGCCTATACACAGTACCAGGTCCGCTCCGCCCTGGCAAAATGCGGCCTGACCACGGAGCACATCGAAAGCCAGGTCAGGGTGCTCAGCGGAGGCGAACAGGCCAAGGTCAGACTCTGTAAGCTGATTAACCGCGAATCCAATGTGCTCCTGTTAGACGAGCCCACCAACCACCTGGATGTGGATGCAAAGGATGAACTGAAACGGGCCCTTAAGGAATATAAGGGCAGCATCCTGCTAATCTGCCATGAACCTGAATTTTTTGAGGGATTGGCAGCCGATGTGTGGGATTGTAGGGAATGGGCGCTGAGGCTGTCCTAGAGTGTGTCTGAGGTAAAAACAAAAAGCAGACCATGAAATCATGAATGCATTCTCCGAATATGCCTTCATGGTATCATGGCCTTTTCTTATTCAACCTCTTTTGAATCCGTTTCAGGACTTCTTGTAAAATAGCGCAGCAGGCAGAGGGAATTAGCCGATAACCCGTTGCCAAACAGATTAATATAATCATCACGGGATGAGCGCACATGATCAATGACGGCCTGGCGCCCGCGCTCATAATCCTGGTCCTTAATAGCGTCTATGATAGCCTGGTGCTTCATACACGCTTTACTCTGCAGCGAATTTTCCAAAAACGAAAGAAACCGCATCCTGGTCATCTGAAGCAGTATCTCATCATGGGCCTTTATAAGCCGCTTATTGTTGGATAGCGCGACCAATTCATTATGAAATTGCTGATCATAAAAAAAATGTTCTTTGGCTTGTCCGGCATCCTTTGTTTCTTTCATCTTATCGGTGATTTTCTGAAGGTTTTCCAGCTGCTCAGAGGTAATCCCATTGCGCCAGGACAACATGAAGGCTGTGGTCTCAATCCCTTCCCGAAAATCAAAGAGATCCTGTATATCTTCTTTTGTAATGGTAGAAACACGGTAGTTCTTCTTACCGCTTTGTTCTTCCAGCAGTCCCTCATTTTTAAGGCGCATCAATGCCTGCCTTATGGGGGTACGGCTCATATTCAGCGCCTTGCTGAGAAGATAGTCGGATACGATTTGCCCTGGAAACAGATCGAAATCAAAAATCTGCTGCCGTATGGTTTCATAGGCTTTATTTGTCAAGCTGTTGTCTTTTTCCATCATATCCTCCTGTGACAACTACGTATTAAAACCATTCTAATCCATTTTTCTTAAAAAGTAAAGTTATTAAACCGCATGGCAGGAAACATGGGAGGGGGTGTACAAACCGCCGCACATTTTATGCAGATATGCCGCGCATATCTGTGTGTCCTCCAGCAATCCATGCTGTATATTCCCCTCCACAGCCACGGTTCCCCTGTAACCGCTTTCCACCAGTTTCCGGTATATGGCGGCAAAATCAAGACTTCCCAGGCCCGGATATGCCCGGTTATCATCCGAAATATGCAGATGAGGATAATAATCCATATATTCTGAAAGTGAATCCAGAAGCGATGGTTCTTCAATATTCATATGGTATGTATCCGCCAGAAGCCGGATGAACGGACAGTCCAGAAAATCAATTGCGCGCGCCCCTTCCTTTAGCGTCCTGATAATGGATGCCTCTTTGTGGTTAGTTGCCTCAATGAGGACCTGCACTTTTTTTTCTTCTATTATATGGCTTTAGTTCCAGCATGGATTCCAGAAAAAGCCGTTCTGCAAATTCACTGTCACTGCCAGGACCTCCTTTCAGAAAACCGATTATAATTCCGCATCCCATGGATGCAGCATAATCAATGTTCCTCTTACATCCATTGACAGCCCTTATCCTTTCACCCGGAATACCTGAGCTGAGTGACAGGCCATGTGTTTTCGCATACACTCCCGTTGCCAGCATGTTCATTTTCATCTGATATTCATTTAATAATGACTTAAGTTCCTCTGGTTTTATTAAATCCAAATCAGGTAAGTTTAACTCACCCCCATAAAAGCCTTCCCGGTGCAAAAGGCGAAACAGTCTTCTCAGTTGGGGAAGCTGCTCTTTTGATTCCAGGACACATTGAAAGCCAGTCTTAAAGGGAAATAATGAATGTTCCATACCTAGTTGATTCCTTTCCACACAAAATAATAATAATCCATTTTAATTTATCTATAGTTTAAATCAGAATACAAAATTTGTATACAAAAAATGAATACAAAAAATGGTTTCATTTTTTGTGCACAATTATCATTGATAAAAATATAGGCATTTATTACAATAACACCATAGAGATAACTCTAAAAATCAACAAAACATATAATTCAGGAGGCTTTCCAAATGAGAAAAATGCTGAAACGTATTGCAGCAGCAACAATAGGAAAATGGCAATTGTAATGACATCAACCGCTTGCTCCTCCGGCTCCGGAAGTACTACGGCAACTCCGGAGAATAAAGAGACGACGGCCGTTCAATCTGCCGAAGAGGAAAAGAAAGAGGACACAGCCGCAGCACCGGAAGAAAACTACACTCTGATGTTCGGGCATGCCCAGACTGAAACCCATCCATATCAGGCATGTTTTCAGGAATGGGCCGATGCGGTGGCGGAGAAAACAAACGGCGGCCTTGTAATTGACCTTTATCCCAGCAACACCCTTGGATCCGAGTAGGACATCATTAATTCTTTTAAGGATTCAGACACCAACTGGGGTTACAATACGGACTTTGCCAGGCTGGGAACCTATGTGCCTGAATTGGCCATGTTTAAGCAAGCAGGACGGACGGCTTCACGGCCTGGGTCTTAACAGGGCATCTGCCACCGCGCGGGAGTACGGCGGACAGCTTACCTATGGATATGACGGCGGCGTGTTCACAGCCAGCATAAGTTTTCTGGGAGGAGTTAAGGGAAAGGCCAAATAAAAAATGACCCTATTCATACATAAGGTCATTTTTACATTCTACAGTTGGATTCTGAAATCGTCTGAACCCTCGCCGTTTACCACATAATAGGCTGCATTCTGCTCCGGTGATATGTACAGCTCGATGGACTTGATTACGGTTCCCGGATGAGTCATCGCGTATTCCTTCTCTGCCTGCGCCAGCACATCCTTTGCCGCTACCTGCCTGCCGCCAAACTCCACTACCACGCTCTTCTCAATCTCCGGCTTTGCAACCTCTTTCACAGCTGCCGCGGTCTCTTTCACTTCTTCCTTAACCACAGGCTCAGCTGCCTTCTTAACCTCTTCTGCTTTCTTAACCTCTGCTGTCCTGGTCAGCGCGGCGCCTGCCTGTGCTGCCGCAGCCATAGTCCTCTTAGGTCTTGACATGTTAGTTCCTCCCTATTTCAATCCGATTTCCAGTGTCAATGGGGATTATACGGCAGCCCCCTTTTTTTGTCAATGTCACGGATATGGAAAATAAACCGCTAAACAATGACCTTTATGGAAATTTTTCAGGCATGCACTGACAGATTGTCATACTTCTTTATGGCATTTGCCACATTCCTGTGCGGAAATCAGTTTACGGGCCCTGTCCGGGAACCAGGCAAAGGCTCCCGACGACGGAACCATGGCAAATTCCATCCTTTTCCCGTCGGACGGATGTGGAAATGCCAGCCTGCGGGCGCACAGGGCCAGAGGCTGGCGTCCATCCCCAAATCCCGTTTTTTTCCTTGCTCTGTCCACAGTCCCGGCTGTGGATTTTGTGGATAACCCGCCTCCATATCGTCCATCCCCGTACAAGGGAGTTGCGTGTCCGGCAAATTGTACCCTTATCTGGTGGTGTCTTCCTGTAAGCAGCTCTATATCTATTAAGGATAACATCTGATCCTGTTTTCCAGGGTTGTTGATAACCTCCAGGACCCGGTAATTAAGAACCGCCTTTCTGCCGTTTTCATCAGACTTATCCACAATCTTTGATGTGTTGTTTTCCTTGCAGTGGCGCAGATAATCCACATATGTCCCCTGTTTATCCACAGGTTTTCCACAAACCACCGCCAGGTATGATTTTTCCATTTTTCCGGCCTGCAAAGAGGCGCTTAATGATGCTGTGGATTTCTGGTTCAGTCCATATACCATAATTCCCTCCACCGGCTTATCCAGTCTGTGGATAACCCCCACATAGGACGGCTGGGCTGTGGATGCTCCCTGTGGACGGCTGTGGATATCTTGTGGATTATGTAGATAGCGGCGTATCCCACTTACCATATCCGGCGCAAATCCCCTGGATACCTGGGACTCCAATCCCGCCGGTTTTTGCACTACTATAATATCTTTATCTTCATATAATATTGGTATCATACCTCGACCTCGCTTATCCGTCTGTTTCCTGTACAGATGATTCTAAAGAAACGCTTTTGATTATACCATGATTCTCCCTACGCACGGTTGATTATATTCAGAAATTAGTTTTATACTCAAAGTAATTCTTAAAAAGTATTGCATATTTCTGGTCTTAGGTGTATAGTATATAATACAAACAGACGTAGTATTTAAAACTACATTTCAGGGTTTCAATTAAACCGAACTGTATTTTCAATAAAAGGAGGCTGGATACTATGACAGCAAAATTAAAACACGGGATCACCAAGGTTAAGGATCCCGGAAGCGCATTAACCCACTTCATCGCTATGATTCTGGCCATCATCGCAGCCATGCCGCTGCTCTCAAAGGCAGGACATGATTCCGGACATATGCACATCAGCGCGCTGGCGGTTTTTATACTGAGCATGATTGGTCTTTATGCGGCCAGCACCATATACCATACCCTGGATATCTCCCCTAAGATTAATAAGCTGCTCCGCAAGATAGACCATATGATGATTTTCATTTTGATAGCAGGCACTTATACTCCGGTATGCATGATTGTCCTGGGCGACAAAACCGGCTGGACCATGCTGACGCTGGTGTGGGGTATTGCTATTGTGGGTATCCTCATCAACGCACTGTGGATTACATGCCCCAAATGGTTCTCGTCCCTGATTTACATTGCCATGGGCTGGGTGTGCATACTGGCTATAACCAAAATATTAAGCTCCATGCCCAGAGCAGGCTTTATGTGGCTCCTGGCAGGCGGTATCATCTATACGGCCGGCGGTATCATCTACGCCATGAAGCTTCCATTCTTCAACTCCCGCCACCGGTATTTTGGTTCCCATGAGATTTTCCACCTCTTTGTTATGGGCGGAAGCCTCTGCCACTATGTGATGATGTACCGCTTTGTGGCATAAGGCAGCCTGTCCTCAGGGGACTTGTCTCCCTTATCAGATGTTCCTTCTGCGTCCTGCTCATATGTTTAATGGCATATTCCCTGCGCATGGCCTCCTGCTTTGTCTCAAAGGCCTCATAATAGGACAGCACCACCGGACGTCTGGGTCTGGTATACTTAGCCCCTTTACCCTGGTTATGGGCCTTCAGACGCTTGTCCAGGTCATTGGTCCAGCCGCAGTAATACGTTCCGTCCGCACAGGTGAGGATATAGGTGTAATTCATGGATATCCCTTCCTTCCCGGTAATCAAACTCCTGACAGCAATAAAAGGGCGTCCCTTAAAGGGAATGCCCTCTCTGTTTCACTTTATCAGATAATGCCGGCTATGTAAACGGTAACAACGCTTGCAACACGTCATCACCGCCCAGGTTGCCCTGTAATCTATGATTAAAGCACCAGCTGGATGCGCGGCACAACCAGATAGAAGGTATTTTTCTGAACCACATCTATATCTTATTATATCGCGCATACCCTTAAGATGTGCATAAAACACATTTAATATTCCTCTAAAATCTTCTGCCCCCGCCTCCGTGGCTTCTTCCGCTGCTGGACCGGTGGGTGGAGCTTCGCCCTGAGCTTTGTCCTGAACCTCCGGGTGAGTGATTCTGCGTGGGTCTTGGTATGGGGACCGATGTAATGAATTTGCGAATCAGATTGTCCCCTGAATCGCCAAAGGCAAATTTGGTATCCGCCCGGTAGGCCAGAAGGCTGTTGGCCCTCTCCCGTTCGGTCTGCTCCATGGAATACCGCCGCTTCACTCCCAGGCATACCGAGCCCGCCACCCCGGCTGATACCAGTAACGCAAACATTCCTTCATACCAGCGTATGCTTCTGTAGATACTGATTTCCCCTGTTTCCGTGTCGTAATTATACTGTCCCCTCTGAATTCCCCGATCCACATAATACTCCACATCCTTCAGGAATTCGGCTGCCGCCCCCGCATAATCAAGGTTTCTCAGGGAATAGGCCACATCATCCTGTATCTGTTCGATCCGCCGGTCTGTGAGAATCCGTATCATATTCCCGGTGGTGGACACATAGCTCTCGCCTCCATAGCTGCCGGGGCTGTCCATATAAATCAGAAACAGTACGCCGCTGGCTTTCCTGCCTGTGCCCAGGCCGTTCTGGTCGTAAAAATCATCTGCATATTCCCTGGCTGTATGGCTTCCGTCATTATAAGCAGTGACCACAGCCACGTCCATCCCGGTCTTTTTCCTGCACTGGGCAATCCGTTCCTCCAGGGCTCCGGCTTCCTCCGATGTCATAAGGCCCGCTCCGTCGAACAGTCTCCGGGCATTCTTGCGGTTCTGATCCTTATCATAGGTCTGGGACTTGTGATATACCCCGGATTCCTGTGCCCGGGAATCCAGTATGTTTCCCGCTCCGCTCCAGACTCCCAGCCACACCACGGCCGCCGAAACTGCCAGGAGCCTGAGCCATCTAACCATTCTGCGTCCTGTCATCCTAAGAAATACCCTCCTGTCATAAGTAATAAAAACAGCGGAAGGAATACAGAGAAAAAGAGAATTATAATCTTCTTCCTGTCCACAGGCAGCTTTCCGCAGATTTTTCCGGTCTGTCCGTTAAGGGCGAAATAGTATATCTTTCCCCTGGCCTTGTCATTATATGTAAGGGTCCATACGGGAAGCAGGGCATAACTCCATTTCTCATCCCGTATGCCTGCTTCCTTTTTGCGTACCTGCATACTGCTGTAGCTCCCGGCCTGGTCCTGAAGGCTTTGAAGGGCAAACTGCCTGACCTCTGTCTGCACGTCCAGCACAAACTGCTCCTTCTCCATATCCCGGTTCTCGGCCAGGAATCCGGAAAGATAACCCATGGAGAAATTCTCTTTGTCATTCATCCTGTATGGAAGCACGCTGTCAACCAGCTGCCTGTTGGCCTTACTCAGGCCATTTCTGGCCACATGGTCCACCTCCATGGTTCCCTGGCGTTTTACATCGTATACGGTTGTCTCTGTATACCTCATGCCTGCGGTATCCCATGTCCTGAGCCTGGTCCCCTGGGCGTCCAGCTCGCCGTCCACCCGGCAGCTGTAAAGCCAATAGGGGAAATAAACCCCGCTCATGCTCTCAATCTGTTTCTTATTGTAAAATGCCTCCGGCACATACCTTTTTCTCCCTATCCACTGGGAAAAAATCTCCTCTGCCTTCTGCCTGTCTATCTGGAAGGGAATCACATAATCCGGCCTGAACTGCCCTTCCAGCCGTCCTGCCAGTACCACCGGATTATGGCAGTAATAGCAGAAGGTGGCCGCGGTGGTCTCGTCCGTCACAATCTGGGAGCCGCAGCTGGGGCAGGTATAAAGAACCGGCTGAGCCTCAGCGCTGCCTGGTTCCCGGCGGTTTGGCTCACGGCAATCCGGTTCCTGGTATTCCAGTTCCCGGCGGTTCATTTCCGGGCTCAGGCGTTCCAGTTCTTCCTGGGTAAAATCAGACAGGCAGTATTCGCAGTGGTATTTCTGTGAAGCCGGGTCAAATACAAGGCCGCCGTCACAGTTGGGGCATTTGTAGGTTATGGCTGCCATATTCTCTCTCTCCTGTAATCAATGCCTTTAGGGCCTTGGTTTCCCGCATTCGCTGCAGAACCTTCCTGTATTAATGTTTCCGCAGTCACAGGTCCACGGTGCATCGGGACGGCGATGTCCGCACTCGCCGCAGAACTTGCCTGTATTGGAAGTCCCGCAGCCGGGGCAGAGCCATGCCCCGGACGGCTGGGTTCCGGGCATCTGGCCGGTCATTCCCCCGCCGCCCGGCTGTGCCCCTGCCATCTGGTTCGGCGCAGCCCACTGGCTGCCGGACGGCTGGTCCCCCATGGGCTGGCTTACCGGAGCCTGGTTCATCTGCATCTGCTGCATGTTAGTGTTGGATGCCGCGCCCATGAAGCCGCCGCCTATCTGCATTCCCATCCCCATGCCCATAAAGCCGGCCATAGCTCCGCTGTCGTTGGATCCCGCGTTTTTGAGCCCCTCCGCAATGGTGGTCTGTACGTAACCCTCCCTGATTGACGGGTCGCCCATCATGGCTCCCCGGTTCCTCAGGTTAATCAGATTCTGGGATTCCTCGTCGTAGGTAATACTGGCAATCCCCACTGCCTGTATCTCCATCCCTCTCATCCGGGTCCATTCCTCATCCAAGGTATGGGCCATATACTGTCCCAGCTCCCGGCTCCTGGAGGCGACATAGGATATCCTGGTGCCGTCTGCCGACATCTGGTTGATGGATGTCTGAAGAGCCTCCAGGAATTCCGACAGGTATTGTTCATTGATAGAGTCTATTTCCACATGGTCTGCATTCTTTGGGATAACCTCAGCGTAAAACTTAATGGGGTCCGTGACTTTGATGGAGTACGTTCCATGGGCCCTCAGGAACAGCTCCGCATTGTAAAAGCTGTCAAAATAATTCACCGGGTTGCGGGTGCCGAATTTGATTCCCTTTATCTCCTGAAGATTCACATAATATACCTTCTGAGCCCCAGGTGTCACGCCTCCAAAACGGATACGGTTAAATGACTCCTTCAGAGCCTCACCAAACTGCCCGTTAAACATGGAGGGCATGGAGGAATGGCTGACCTTGTAATAGCCTTCCTCCGCCGTATAATCCACTATCCTTCCGCCGTCCACCAGCATCATGAACTGGTTGGGATACACATGGATGACGGAACCGTCTGACACGATATCAGATGACCCCTTTGTATTAGATCCCTTTCCCCTGCGCACCTGGACGCCTCGGACAAAGACGGTTCTGTCCCCCATACCATCCGGCTCTATGGCCTCCAGCCACTGGTCGGCCAGGGCTCCTCCCACTGCTGTGGTAACTGCTTTAATGATTCCCATGATTAATCCCCTTTCTTAGCTGCCTTCTTCTGTCTGCGCCTGCGCTTAACCGGCTCAACTGCCTTGATAGCCGCCCAAATCATCAGCGCGGCTATGGCCAGCTGAATCACAATGCTGATGATAATCCAGTTCTTCATCACAAAGCCGGTGGACTGCATCCCAAAATAACCTGCCATCTTGGCTGTGGGCGTGCTGCCTCCCATCTGTCCGTTTATGATTGTATAAAATGTAGCCGCAGGATTGAGAAGCAGCAGATAAATCACATTTCCCGATGATGGTTTGACCACATTTTCCCCGAAACCATAGGCCGCCACTGAATTGCTTATATTCATGGAGGACAGGGAGAGTGAAAACTTATTTATAAAGTATGTCCCGGCCACCACGGCTATAAGCACTCCATAGGTAACCACCGTGGATATGGTAGACCGCTTGAACAGGGCCGAGAAACAGATTCCCAGGCTTCCCGCAAAAAAGGCCACCGTGATATAGCACAGAAGGAGAGACAGGATATCCTGCCATGTGATTCCCCCATAGACAAATACCATGGCCACCGCCGGGAAGCTGGACACAATCAGTAAGAGCAGCGTGCTCAACGCGCTCATCAGCTTCCCGATCACCACCTGGGATGCCGTCATCTGGGTAGTGAGCATCAATTCCAGGGTCTGCCGCTCCCGCTCCCCGCTTATGCTGGCCGCTGTCACGGCCGGCACTATGAACATCAGCAGTATAAACTCAATGGTGGTGACAAACTCATACATATCCATGAAGCTGCTGTACTGTATGACCGCCGCAGACTCCACCTGGGCCACAGCGGAATACATATTGAGCAGTGTGACCATGGACAGGATTCCATTGAACAGCACGATGATGAGGGGCAGCCGGATACTTCTGGAGCTGACCTTCATCTCCCGGCTATAGACCGGATTTCGCATCATATGACAACACCACCCTTTCCTCTTCATGTTCTGTCAGCTGCATAAATACGGATTCCAGGCTTCCCTTTTCCCGGGTGAATCCGTTGACCAGCACATCGCTGTCAATCAGCTGCTGAAGCAGCAGGGCCTCGTCCTGGGCATCCCCCGCAAACCGTACGCAGATATCCTGTTCACGCAGGGATATGGTCTGCACACAGGGATGGCTCTTAAGAATGGACAGGGCCTTGTCAATGTTGGTGAACACGGATATAACCAGCGGATTGGAGGTATTGACCCTGGACAGGATATCGTCTATATTTCCCTCCAGCACCATCCTTCCCTGGTCTATGATACCTATATCCGTACAGAGCTCGGACAGCTCGGACAGGACATGGGAACTGATTACTATGGTCCTGCCCGATTCCTGGAGCTCCTTTAATATCTCCCTGAACTCAAAGCGGGTCCTGGGATCCAGCCCCGATGTAGGTTCATCCAGTATGAGGATGGACGGATCGTGAATCAGGGCCCTGGCCAGGCACAGTCTCTGCTTCATGCCCCTGGACAATCCGTCCACGAAGAAATCCAGCTTATCCTCCAGCCCCACCTGCTCCAGCAGGGCCGTGTATCTCTTCCTTGCCACCAGGCCGCTTATGTGGTGGCAGGCCGCAAAGAATTCCATGTACTCCGACACGGTCAGGTTATCGTACACCCCGAAGAAATCCGGCACATAGCCAATCATGGACTTAAGCTTTCCCAGATCGGCACGGGCGTCCATGCCGTTTATGGTAATCCTGCCTTCCTCCGCCTCCAGGAGCCCTGTCATGATTTTAATGGTAGTGGTCTTTCCGGCTCCGTTGGGCCCCACGAACCCGTAGAGGGCGCCGGTCTCCACCGTCATGTCCAGGCCGCTTAACGCATGGTATTTTCCGTATATCTTGTGTAATCCTCTTATTTCCAGCATCATTTACTCCTTCCTGTCACAGTCAGTATGGGCAGCATGATATTCCAGGTGTAATCGCCGGTGGCATCGTACACATACTTGATGGTCAGGGTATTTCCCGGGGACAGGTATGGCTCCAGCGCCTCCCTGTCATAAGACTGGACGTGGGTATCCATGGAATCATAGGTGCCGGTATTGTAGTTATAGAAATACATATTGCCCGCAAATGGCACCGTATAGTAATACCGCATGCTCTGCACCACCTCATCGCTCATCTGATGGAAGGACAGCTTCTCCACCTCGATGTCATTTCCCAGATAATACTCTAACATGACCGGAGTCAGGCCGTACATGCTGTTGTTGGACGCATAATACTCGCCTGAAAGCACATTGGGCTGCTTCTGGAGCGCGGATTTGTATATCATGCCGTCCTGTTCATAATTGACATCAATGGAGGAGGTAAGCAGGGTGGAACCATATGTCTCATAGTTGGAGGACTTTAAGAATCCTGTCTCCTCCTTCTCATTGCTGAATCCCAGTACCCTGGCCTCTGAGTGATAGCCTGACAGATAGTTTCCCATATAGAAGGACAGAAGGTTGGTCCTCTCCAATGCCTGCACATAGGCCGCGTCCCGTATATCCTTGTCCTCTTTATAGCGGGAGGCCCCGGTGATCTGCTCTGCCATGGCATAACCAAAATTGGTGATTCCGTATATGACCTTCATGCCGTCCAGACTTACAGTCTCTCCCGGCTCCATGTGCCCAATGAGAATCATCTGATTATACAGAAGGATGGCCACATTATCCACTTCCTGGCCGTAATTGTTGGTCAGTGTCCCTGTCACCTTACCGTCAAAGGAATTCACATCTCCTGTAAATCCCTCCTGCTGTCCGTTTTCCATGCGGCGCTCCATCATGAAGAATTTTGAGTTGAACGCGCCCACATTGTCGGACCTGACCCTGGTGCCCTCATCATCATAATGTATGGTTATGGACGGTGTCTCCTCACCCGTGAATTTGGGCAGGGGACCCATATTGTAGTAGGCGCTTCCCGTAAGGGGATACAGGGTGTATTCCGGGTTCAGCGTTACGGAATACGGTTTATTATAGGGGGCCCGCATGTTGATGAATGTGGTTTCCGATATCTCATCCCTGTCCGTATCCTTTATGGTCGCATAGGTGAAGAAGGGCCCTGTAAACCGCGTACTCATGCCCATAAGAAGAACCATGCCGGTACAGCACAGGGACAGAATCCCCACGGACAGCTGGTAATACTGGCGCATTCCCCTCTGTTTCCAGAAGAAGTAGAGGCCGGGTCCGGCCAGAGCCACATAGGCCACCGCCAGTGTCACATACAGGCCCACCTTTGGAAGATTATTGATATTTCCTGTATTTATCAGCCCCTGGACTGACCAGAACTGGCTGGATGTGCTTCCGTCCATGGCGCTTGCCAGCCCGTTTATCTTATCCTCGCCCAGAAGGGTGGTGAACAGGTTGTCAATATAGGAGATATTGGCCTGGCAGAATTCCTCTATGTCCACAAAATCATACATGGCAACGGCTGCCAGTCCGTTCCCCACGGAAACCGACGAGAGGACAGACAGCTCGTCGCTGCCCAGCACCTCGGTGCCGCCTTTCAGCATGACATCCGTGCAGACCAGAGGGATGGAAGCGCCTTCAGGCCGGTCCACCGCATATTCCACACCCATGTTGATGACCCGCTCGTCGGGTTGGGGAAGGGGCTGCTCCAAAAGTTCCTTGCCAAATCCCCTCAGGGTATCCTCTCCCCTGTCGCCGGTTCCTATGAGCAGAACACCGCCCTTACGGACCCACTCCCACACAGCCTCTATCTGCTGCCCTGACAGCTTTCCGGAATCAAAATCCGTTATCAGCAGCACATCCAGCTGGTCCAGCCCCAGTTCCGACGCCGGCAGAGCGGCTGCCGTCATCTCGATGGTCTTGGTCCTGAGGGTGCTGTAGTTAATACCCACGCCATTAAAATACAGAAGCTCCGCTGGGTTGTCACTGAGTACGCCGATAAAAAGCTCTGCCGTCTCCAGGTTCAGATTCAGCTTCAGGCGTTTGCTCACCACCTCATTTCCATTCTCATCCAGCACACGCACATACATCTGGTCTACCCTTGCCCCCAGGGATATGCTCACTGATTTGTTCACGCATTCGCCGGGTTGAATTTCAACCGGATACTCATACCGATATACATCATAATCCAGGTTCATGTTATATCCCTGAAAATCCGACTCCATGGCCAAAATACACAGGGTTCCCTTAAACGCCTGTGAGGACTGGCTGGACAGCTCGATTTTAAGGGGCAGGAAACGGCCGCTTTTCGCTGCATTCTGATAACCGTAGACCACGTCCATGGCAACGGGTGGTTCCACGGTTTCCTCCTTGGCAGCCGTACTGTCCGCCCCAAAAGCCTGAACTCCCGGGGACTGGACCGTGACAGAGGCCGCCAGCATTAAGCCAAAAAGGGTGCTTTTCAGCGCCCTTTTTATTTTCTCCGGAAATATCCGCATGTTACACTTCCTCATCCTATATTCTCCGTTCAAGTCAGCTAATAGTTCCAAAATTCTCTTTATTGATGTCAAAATTCACCTGAAGCTTTACCGTGAACACAGTGCCGTCCAAATCGCTGGTCACATTGATGGTACCCCCGTGCATGTCCACGATTTCCTTTGCAATGGCAAGTCCCAGACCCGTACCACCCGTACTGCTGGACCGGGACTGTTCCACCCGGTAAAACTTGTTGAATATCAGAGGCAGCTCCTCAGGCGGTATGACGTAGCCGTAATTTGTAATGGAAACCGTCACCACATCCTCCTGGGCCAGTATCTTTACCAGGACTCTTTTTCCATCAGCGCCATACTTGATGGCATTGCCAATCAGGTTGTCGAACAGACGGGCCAGCAGATTGCCGTCAGCTGTTATAATTTTAGCCGGTACATTGCTCTGCAGGTCATATGACAGGTTCTTTTCCACAAAGTTCGGATATGCCTCCTCCAAAAGCTGTCCCAGCAGCTTTACCACATCCAGCTGGGATACGTGCATGGATATCCTGCCGTAATTGAGCTTTGTAAATCCAAACAGATCTTCAATCAGCTTCTCCAGGCGGCGCGCCTTTCCGTATGCGATTTCTATGTACTTGTGCTGCATCTCAGCCGGTATCTTGCTGTTGCCGGCCAGCAGCTCCAGGTATCCGATGATGGATGTAAGGGGTGTGCGCAGGTCGTGGGCCACATTGGTTATGAGCTCGTTTTTGGTGCGCTCCGACTCCCTCTCCTTATCCATCAGCTCCCGGATATCCTCCACCATCCTGTTAAGGTTGGCAGCCATGCTGGAGAACTCGTCGTCCCCAATCACATCAATGGTGGTGTTCAGGTTGCCTTCTGATATGCTCTGAACCGCATCCGATATATTGCTGATATAGCGGATATAGGGTTCCTGCAGAATCATAAAGGTCACCGCGAACAGCGCCAGTCCGGACACCACATAAACCAGCACTACCGCCACATGGTAATCCAGCACAGCCTGAAGCAGGCGGTTCATACGTCCGGATTCCTCCATGTATCTGGCAATCATGGACACGTTGGTCACCAGAAATATTTCCACCAGGCAGGAAATGACGGCGCTGTATATAATGTTGGTGATAACCCGGGTATGGTAGCGCCTGCTCATATCACTTTTCAATTTTATAACCTACTCCCCACACTGTGGTGATGATTTTATTCTGTCTGGTGTCCTCTTTCATCTTGCCTCTCAGGCGTCTGATATGTACCATGACCGTGTTGTTGGCCTCATATACCTTTTCATTCCACACCCTCTCGAATATCTCGTCGGTGCTGAATACCTTGCCCGGGTTGGAAGCCAGCAGGTACAGGATATCGAACTCAATGGGTGTGAGCTTGATTTCCTCATCGTCCACAATCACTTTATGGTTATCCTTGTTAATGGTCATTCCCTTTATGGTTATCTCGTTGTTGGCCTTTTCCTTGGAAGCGCTGTTCGGGTTTAGCTGGGTGTAGCGGCGCAGCTGTGATTTAACCCTGGCCGTCAGCTCCAGCGGGTTAAAGGGCTTCACCACATAGTCGTCCGCCCCTGTTCCCAGACCTAATATCTTATCTAAATCCGTGGACTTGGCACTGAGCATGATAATCGGGATGTTGTTGGTTTCCCTTATCTTCTTACACATCTCCAGGCCGTTCATCCCCGGCATCATAATGTCCAACAGCACCAGGTGTACCTCTTCTTTGGAAAGAATTTCCAGCCCCTTGGCGGCATTCTCTGCCTTATACACTTTATAGCCATCACTTACAAGATAGATCTCAATCAAATCCGCAATCTCTTTTTCATCATCTACTACCAGGATATTTATATCGGGCATGATGTCCCCTCCTCATATGTTAACTTATATGACCTATTCTAACATAATATATCAAGGTTTTCCTTACTTTTTTCTTGAAAAATTGTGGGAAATTCTGTTACAATACACCGGGCCTCCCTATAATGGTAATATCTTCTTTCATTTGTATACTTTAAATAAAAATAGACTGAAAAATAGGATTTTTTGCAAATATTTGTGTTCTGTCACAATAGAAAAAGAAGTAAATTATGATATAATCATTTCATGAACATTATAAAAATTTTATAAATTTTTAGGAGGTGGGGATCATCAAGATAGTGACTGTCATGGACAATCTGGCCGGAGAACAAAAAGCCATGAAGGCAGAACACGGATTGTCCTTCTATGTGGAGACAGGGGATATGCGCATCCTCTTTGACTTCGGAGCAGGCAGACACGCCCTGGAAAACGCCCTCAGACTGGGTATCCGTCCGGAACAGGCAGACATTGCAGTGGGGAGCCACGGGCACTATGACCATGCTGCGGGTTACAGGGATTTTGTGGCGGCAGGCCTTAGCTGTCCCCTGGTCACGGGAAACGGGTTCTTCGAGGAAAAATATGCCAGAAACGGACTCAAGGCAACCTATCTGGGTACGGGATTTGACAGCCTGTTTCTGGAGGAACACGGCATCCGGCATATGGTGTGTGAGTCTGTCCTTCCCATCGGCAGGGGGTGCTGGGTCATGGGAGGCATAAGGCGGTCCCATGACTTTGAGACAGTCCCGGAGCGTTTTGTGATACGGGACAAGGACAGATGGAAGCAGGATTATTTTCAGGATGAGGTCTGCCTTGTGCTGGAGGAGAGAGGTGAGCTGGTGGTTATCGTGGGATGCAGCCATCCTGGCATCCTTAACATCCTGGATACGGTAAGGCAGCGCTTCTCCCAGCCCATACGCGCCGTGGTGGGAGGGACCCACCTGGTGGAGGCTGACCGGGAACGCATACACAAGACCATCCGTACCATGAAGGAGCTGGGCATCGGACTTCTGGGCTTTAACCACTGCTCCGGGGAACTTTTACGAAGCATGATGGCTGAAAACCCGGAACTGAACACCGTGTATCTGGGCGCGGGCGACTGCCTGTTCCTCTGATTCCTTTGATACTTTTAATTCCCTGATTACATCGGGGACGCATCTGGCGGCGGGAGGAAGATATGTTGGAATTTTCCAGTATGGCACAGGATTTCGTGGAGGCTACCTCCTCCCTGGTGGGAGGGCGCACCATCAACATCATGGACCGGGAAGGTACCATTATCGCCTCCACGGAAAAGGAGCGCATCGGCACCTTTCACCAGGGCGCGGCCGAGGTCATTGCCACCGGAAAGCCGGTTCTTATTGAGACAAAGGATCTGCCCCGGTATCCCGGCGCAAAGGAGGGCTATAACATGCCCATCTTTCTGAAGGATGAGCTGATTGGGGTGGTGGGCATCTTTGGATGCGAGGAGCAGATGCTGAACGTAGCCAATCTTCTGAAGGTCTATGTGACACAGCATTTTGCCCAGCAGGCCATGGCACAGAAACAAAACGTGGAATCTGAGGTAAGGAACCGCCTTCTGAGCCTGCTGCTTCTCGGAGACACGGGGCAGATGGAAACCATTTACCAGCTGTCGGCTCTGATTCCGGTCCAGCTGGTGTTTCCTGTAAAGGTTATTATGATACGGGCATGCAAACGGAAAAATACCAGGGAGCAGATGAACCACTACACCCAGCTCTTCCAGAACATGATGTGGCAGGGTACTCTGGACCGTTCAAGAGATGTGTTCGGCATCCAGAACAATGACTGCATCATCATCCACAGTGTTCCCAGACAAGGGAAGGGAGACGAGGCCCTGGACAAAATCATAGCCCAGGTGGTCCGGGTGGAGGAACTCTGCATTGCTGTCAGCGGTACCTGCGCACGGCTGGAGGACATTCCCGGCGGTATGAAGGAATCCAATACCCTGATTTCCATGGAGGGCGGACCTGTCCGTAATCTGGAGGACAGCCAGGTCAAAATTCAGTATCTGCTTTACAAGTCCCTGATTCACGGCGGTACGAAGTATGCGGAAATGCTGTACCGTAAACTGACAGCCAGCCAGGACGCCAGGCAGGCCGAGGTTCTTCTGATGACTGCCAGGATATATTACCAGGAGAACGGCAGTGTGCAGAAGGCGTCCGAACGGCTTCATCTGCACAAAAATACCCTTCTTTACAGGATGAAACGGCTGTTCCAGCTGCTTGACCTGGAAAACGAGACTCCCTTTACCAGAGAATTTCTGATCCGTCTGATTTTCATATATCATCCGATAGATGATATCACTTAAACATATTTGAGGAGGTTTTACAATGTCAGGTTTATTTATATTCTTAGTTATATTTCTGGCCGTAGTTTGTATGGTATTGGCCATATCTAAATTTAACCAGCACCCGTTCATAGTACTTACGGTTATCGCCATCGCCGTGGGCCTGGTCTGCAAAATTCCCACAGAGGAAGTCATCAACACAGTAAAAAGCGGTTTCGGCAACATACTGGCCAGCATCGGTATCGTAATCCTGGCAGGAACCATCATCGGGACCATCCTTGAAAAGACAGGTGCTGCCCTGACCATGGCCAACACCATTCTCAAGCTGGTTGGAAAGAAAAACAGCGTTCTGACTATGGCCATCACCGGCTATGTAACAGGCATCCCTGTATTCTGCGATTCCGGCTTCGTCATCTTAAGCCCGATCTCCAGAGCCCTGGCCAGCCAGAGCAATGTATCCCTGGCCGTCATGGCTACCGCCCTGTCCGGCGGCTTATATGCAACCCACTGTCTGGTTCCCCCTACCCCTGGCCCTATTGCCATGGCCGGTACCCTGGAAGCCGATTTGGGATTGACCATACTGGTGGGCCTTCTGGTATCCATACCAGCCACCTTATCAGCGCTGTTCTATGCCAAAAAGGTATCCGGCAAAATTGATATTCCTGCCAACCCTGAGTACACGGTGGATGAACTGCTTCAGAAATACGGCAAGCTGCCCGGCGCACTCCACAGTTTCTCGCCCATCCTGCTTCCCATCGTACTGATTGCACTTAAATCCGTAGGCGATTTTCCAAGCGCTCCCTTTGGAGACGGAGTTGTGAAGATGTTGTTCTCCTTTATCGGTAATCCTGTTATTGCCCTGATTTTAGGCGTGTTCCTGGCCATGACCCTGGTTCCGGCTGCTGAGAAGAAAAACACCTTATCCTGGATTACTGAAGGTGTCACCAATTCCGCGGGCATCCTGGCCATCACCGGCGCAGGCGGCGCATTTGGAGCCATCCTTCAGAAACTGCCTATTGCAGATACCCTGAGCGCATCCCTTCTGGGTCTTGGTGTGGGCGTTTTCCTTCCATTCATCATTGCGGCCCTGTTAAAGACAGCCATGGGAGCTTCCACCGTTGCCATGATTACCACCTCCGCTATGATTGCGCCTCTGATGCCTGCCCTGGGATTTACCACCCCGCTGGCAAAGGTACTTGTCATTATGGCTATCGGAGCCGGTTCCATGACCGTATCCCATGCCAATGACTCCTACTTCTGGGTGGTATCCCAGTTCTCTGACATGGAGACAAAGGATGCCTATAAGTGCCAGACCGGTATGACCGGCGTTATGGGTATCGTGACCATTATCATTGTGTTTATACTTTCTCTGGTGTTCTGTGGTGTCCATAGCTAATGTCTGCAGAACAAACACTATTTTCCCGGTTCCGGTAGATCCTATCTGCCAGGATGCGGCTTGGGCAGCGCCCCTCCCGTTCCCGAAGCCATCGCCTGGAGGTTTCCGGCTTCATTGCAGCCATCAAAGGCCCCTTACAATAAGCCGGACAAAGGGCCGGCTGGCGCTGACAATACGATCAGGAATCCTTAATAGCAAAATACAGGTCCTTAAGAACGATGATATAACTCTATAGACTGATCAAATGCATTTTTCTCATAACACATTTTCTCCTGTCCCCGGCCTACAGCACCGTATATTCTTGCATCCATTTTAGGAACGGAATAGCGGTCGAACCATCCTTCCAGCTCTATCTTAAGGCTCCTGATCTGCTCTTCAAATTCCGGATTTCCGAAGAGGTTGGTTTCCTCATCCGGGTCCTTTGACAGGTCATAAAACTCGCAGGGGCTGTCTCCGTAGCGGTGGATATATTTTAAACTTCCCTTTTTTATCATACGGGTCTTGCTGTATTCGTCAAATACAACAATCCGGTCTTCATATTTTTCCGCTGGATGATTGATCTGCTCCAACAGGCTTTTTCCCGGCTGTAGCGGCTCCAGCTCATATTTGCATCCTGCCAGTGACAGGATAGTAGGGAAAATATCATACTGTCCGGCCATAGCAGAACAGGTGGATCCAGGTGCTTCGCATTCGGGAACTTTAATGATAAATGGAACTTTTACGGATGAATCATACATATTTGGCGGATAGGTACCGTTTCCTTTTCCCCAGATTCCGTGCTGCCCCAGGTTCATACCGTTATCGGAAGTAAAGATGAGCACTGTATCCTCTTCCAGCCCATGGGCAGCTACCCAGTCCATGATCTTTCCTACGCCTGCATCCATGGCAGAGATAGCGGCATAATATCCCGTAAGATATTCCCTTCTCTTCTCAGGTGTATCACCGATCGGACAGGTATTATTTGCCTGCCATGGATGAATAGGAAGAGCCTGTATATCTTTAAATTCGCAGTCCTTATACAGATCCCTGAATTTCTTCGGGTGTTCACTTGCATCCCAGGGGCTATGAGGCGCTGTATAATGGACACTTAAATAAAATGGGGCCCCTTCTCCTGAAAGCCGGTCCAGATACTCTAAAGCATGGTTTGTGATGGTATCTGTAATATATTCATGGGAAATGGATAACTCTCCGTCTTCAAATATATCTGCATCATAATAATGGCAGCCGCCTCTTCCAATGGTAAAATAATACTCAAATCCCTTTTTCTTTGTAATATTATCTCCCATATGCCATTTTCCGCTTAAAGCACAGTGGTAACCATTTTCAGCCAGATATTCCATATAGGTTTTATGGCCTTTCAGGTAATCAATGGACTTGTCTTCCATATCAAATCCATCCATCATTGCCATATGAGGATATTTCCAGGCATCCAGATTTCCCTTCCTCAACCAGTCCTGTATGCCATGGCAGGAAGGGATCTTTCCAGTTACGATACTGGCTCTTGCCGGTGAGCAGACCGGAGAAGTGCAGTAGAATTCATCAAAGGTCACTCCCGACTCTGCCAGGCGTTTCAGATTCGGGGTCTTAATATCATGGTTTGTCTCAGATTCTACAGCCCATGCCCCCTGGTCATCTGTAATTATAAAAATTATATTTGGTTTCTTTTTCATGCTTCTCATCCTTTCACGCCGCCTGCTGTCAGGCCTCCGATATAATACTTCTGGGCCGCCAGGAATATGGCAAAAATAGGCAGGATAGAGATTACGCTTGCAGCCATGATCAGACTGTATTTAAGCCCTGTCTCATCCATAAAATTTACCAGTCCCAGATTGATGGTGTACAGATCCTTGTTATTAATAAAAATCAGTGCATTGTCGTAATCATTCCAGCTCCAGGTAAAGAAAAGAATGACCAGTGTTACCAGTGCCGGTTTGCACAAGGGCGCAATGATCTGAAAACAGATCCGCAGATCCCCCGCTCCGTCGATCCGGGCCGCTTCCGAAAGCTCCTCCGGGATCTGCAGCATATACTGCCGCACCATAAATACACCGTAAATAGAGAATGCGGCGGGAAGAATCAGCGCCCAGTGGGTATTGTAGATTCCGATTTCCTTAAACATTAAAAGCTTGGGAACCATCAGCAGCTGATGAGGAATCATCATGGTAGCCAGGTAGAGCAGAAAAATCTTATCCCTTCCCGGAAACTTCAGTTTTGAAAATCCATATCCCGCAAGAATGGAAGTAGTCACTGCAAATACCACAGAAAGCAGAGTTACTTTTGCAGAATTAAGGAACATCAGGGAATAACTGTATTTTCCGAACCATACCTCTCTATAATTCTGCAGGTTCAGATAATCCGGAATCAACCGGAAAGGAACTGCGAATACATCTGCCTCACGCTTAAAGCTTGCTGATATCATCCATATAAAAGGAACGGTACAGACAATTACCATAAACCACAGGCAGGCGGTACATATAATCTTTGCTGTTTTATGATTTTTGTTCATTTTACCTTGCCTCCTTATGCCTCATTCCTTTTCTGGATACGGAACTGGATCCAGGTGATGAAGAAAATAATCGCCAGAAGGACAATTCCCTGAGCGGATGCAAATTCCAGCTTTCCGAACTGGAATGCTGTGCGGTAAATATTGTATACAAGCATGGTAGTTGCAGTTCCCGGTCCGCCATGGGTCATCAGGTTGATCAGTCCAAATACCTTAAATGAATTGATAATGGATGTGATCACAATAAAAAATGTAGTACCGGATAACATGGGAATCGTCACATACCAGATCCGTGCAATACCATTGGCTCCGTCAATGGCTGCAGCTTCATACAGATCTCTTGGCACATTGATCATACCGGAAAGAAACAGGATCACTGTATATCCCAGGTTCTGCCAGATACAGATCAATACAATGGCGGGAAGGGCCCAGCGAAGGTCTGACACAAAAACAGGCGGATTTTCCATTCCTATTTTACGAAGCAGATTTAAAATGGGGCCGTTATTAGAAAACAGCGCCAGCCATACAGCGGATATTGCTACAATATTTACAATATAGGGTAAATACAGACCTAACTGTACGAATTTTTTTCCAACCACATATTCATTTAATACATAAGCCACCATAAATGAAAGTACAATCAGAACAGCTACATAACTTACAGTAAAAACAATATTATTGATGAGGGATGCCCTAAACCACGCATCCCTCCACATTTCCACATAGTTGGAAAATCCCTGGATCCTGATTCCCTTGATTCCCTTGGAATAATCCCATTTGGATATGCTTATAATAAAACTGAAAAGCATGGGAACTGTCCAGAATATAAGTACACCAATCAGATTGAGCCCTATGAAGGCATACCCCTTCATAGCAGATTTTGCCTTCTTGATTTTTCGTTTATTCATAGGTATCACCTGCGCTACTGTTCCTGGGCGATCTTCTCATCCGCTCTCTTCTGGGCAATTTTCAGAGTATCCTCCACGGACTGGGCTCCGGCAAATACCTTATCAAATTCCTCTGTTAGAATGGTATTGATCTCCGCAGCGGCTGTCATATTCTTACGGATGGAGACATCACTTCCTGCCAGATATACATCTTTTGCACTCTCCATATCAAACAGCTCCTGCTGATTACCAAATATAAGGGAAGCCACCTTATCTGCATCATACTTCTTACATGCCGGAATTCTCGCATAAGGCGCCACATAATCCATGCCTTCCTCGATATACCACTTGATGAACTTCATGGCTTCCTGCGGATGCTCTGACTTGGAATTAACACTTAAGTCATCTGTATAAGATGTAGTATAATTGTGTTCCTGATCTGCGGACAATCTTGGCATTGGAGCGAAGCCTACCTTGAAATCATGAGGATAGTTAGCTGTATCCTTTACATCTCTCACTACCCAGTCGCCGAATATCATAGCTGCTTTTCCTGTCAGCAGCATGCTTGCGGGCGCCATTTTCTGTGTGGTCACATCTACATAGCTTGGCTCAATACCTTCGTTGACGCGCTGTAAATATTTCTCTGTTATATCTTTTACATCTTCTGTATCAATAAACGCTGATTTTCCGTCCGGGGCATACATCCAGTCCACTCCCAGCTTACTATTTAACATACGCAGTGCCGGCTGTCCCGCATCATATCCAGGGAAGAACCAGCCATAAACCTTGTTATTTCCTTCTCCTTTGGTGAGTTTTCTGGCTGTATCCAGGAATTCGTCATAGGTCCAGTCTTTGCTTGGATACGGTACGCCTGCTTCATCAAACATCTGCTGATTATAAAGGATCGTCTCTGTAATTCTCTTTGCCGGAAGACTGTAATAATGTCCGTTTATTTCTTTCTGGGAAATAGTATCCTCATAGTCTTCATCCAGCTTAAAGCCCGCGCTGTCAAATAATTCATCCAGCGGATAAGTATAACCGCTGTCAATTCTCTTCTTTAAAAGAACATCATTCATACTGAAGAAAACGTCAATAGAAGTATCTGACATCAACGTCATATCCAGCTTGGTATTTCCCGCATCATCATTGACATATCTTGTATACTCCACCTGAAGATTGGGATCTATCTTATTAAAAGCTTCACATACCTGTTCCGGCCCCATATTCTCCGCAAAGGATCCCCACCAGTGGAGCACCACCGGTTCTGCGGATGCCTCTGCCTTTGCCTCCCCTTTTTGATCGGTTGTGGAACCTGAACCGCCGCATCCTGCCATTACAGAAGCTGCCATAATAACAGACAGCCCCAACGCAACTGTTCTTCCTGTTTTCATAAACCATACCTCCTGCTGTTTGATGGCCCCATTATATACCGGTTCCTGCTTATAATGAACGCAGAAATAAAGGGGAAACTGGTAATTTTTTATGCACCTTTATTCGATTGGTAATTTCTTTTGCAAAATGGTAATTTTTTACGCGTTTTTCAAAGAAGCTTTTCTTTCCTGTCTTTTTTATTGTATACTCTATGTAAACACTTATGGGGAAACTTCAGTGAAAATCTTAACGAGGTTTACAAAAAAGCAGAGGTGCGGTGGGATTTGATGGAAAGGCGGTTTATAATGATGAAACAGACTTTTATGAAACTGAATCTGTCCTGCCGTCTGTTTCTGATCATTATCGTACTTTTTTTGATTCCCTATCTGTCCCTTTTTTCCTGGGCTTACAGGAAAGCGGAGATCATTATCCGTACCAAAGCTCAGTCCCTGGAAAAAGAAAACCTAAGCCAGACAAGAAATGACATTGAGAACCTTTGCTTAAACATAGCCAAGGCTTCTGATTACCTGATCTCCCTGGATCATTACGGTGTACTCTATCGTGAATCAGAACAAAAGGGATATGCTTATTTAAAATGCTGGCAGTACGTAGATGAACAGATCCAGAATGCAAATAACGCCCTGTTAAACTCCAGTGCAGATATCAGCGTTCTTTCCAAAGACCGGCTTTTATACTCCACACTTTCTTACCAGAAATTCCGGTATCAGGATTTTTTCAGAGAACAGGTCGTTTCCACTACATATTTTTCAAATGCTCACAAAAGTTATCGCAATTTTGAAAATGACCAGACTTTTATTTCCTATATCAGAGAACTTCCATCCTTCTGTTCTCAGTCATATTATCTGGTGATCTCCATTCCGGCAAACAATTTTTCAAAGCTTCTTGGAACTGCTGCCGGAACCATGGAACTGACGGATTCCGCGGGCAATACCATCTGCGGAGTCCGTTCACCCCAAAATAACGAAAGCTTCCGGGAAGAAACCTCCATCTCCCTCTCCGGTTGGAAATTGGAAGATACCATTTCCACAGATTTTCTCTACAGGGACATTTACCAGCTGCGTCTGTTTACATTTGCTGTATCCTTAGTATTATTAATGGCATGCCTTCTGGTAACATTTTCTGCTATTTACGCTCAGTTAAGGCCTCTTTTAAAGCTGAAAGAGCAAATGGAGCTGGTGATGTCAGGCAATCTGAATGCGGAAGTGGCCACCACCAATTCCAGAGACGAGATCAGCAGTCTTTCTCGTACCTTTAACAACATGGTCAATGAAATCAGCCACCTGATCAATGAAATCCAGGTCACTCAGAAAAGAGAAAGTGAGCTGCGTTTTGAAATGCTCTTAGCACAGATCAATCCCCACTTTCTCTTTAATACCTTAAACTCTATTAAATGGATGTCAGTGGTATCCGGAACAGACCATATCACCACGACCATAACCTCTCTCGGACGCCTTCTTGAGATCAGTATGAACAAGGTTAATGATGTACTTCCGCTTGGCGAAGAACTGGAAAATATAAGAAGCTATATCCAGATCCAACAGGTACGGTATCCGGGACGTTTTGATGTATTTTACCATATAGATGATTCCCTTTTAGACTGCCGCACCTTAAAACTGATCTTGCAGCCTCTTGTGGAAAATTCCATTCTCCACAACATTGAGCACCGCGATTATCTTTCCATTGACATTTCCGGAAAGCTTTCTGAGGATCTTATTATCCTGTGTGTAAAAGATAACGGAACCGGTATGACAAAAGAACAGATGGAACAGATCTTAAAGCCTAAGACACATGCAGAAAAAGGCTATGTTTTCTCCGGACTGGGTGTATGCAATGTAGAAGAACGGATCCGGCTTGCATATGGCCCTGATTACGGATTAGAATATAACAGTGACGGCTATTCCTATACGGAAGTAACGATCACTTTTCCCCGACACCAGAAATCAGACCCATTATTACAGAAAGAAGCAAAACAATGATAAAAATACTGATCGCAGATGATGAACCACTGGTAAGAGCCGGTATTAAGGCAGTAATCCCCTGGAATGATCATGGTTTTGATGTAATTGGAGAAGTCTCCGATGGAAACGAAGCTTATGAAAAAATCCTGGCCCTGAAGCCTGATATACTGATCACAGACATAAAAATGCCTGGAATGGATGGTATCACGCTGCTTAAAAAGTTAAAACAGGAGAAAGTTTCCATACAATCAGTGGTGCTCAGCTGCTTTGACGAATTTGAACTGGTCAGAGAAGCTATGAAATACGGCGCCCGGGACTATATCCTGAAATTATCCATTGACCCGGCAAAGATCCTGGAAGTTCTCGGTGAGATCCGGCAGGATCTGGCTGACCTGCCGGAAAATGAGCCGCATTTTTCTTTAAATACTGATGATCTGAAATATCTCTTTATAAAAAAACTGCAGAACCGGGGATTCACCTCAGATGAACAGATAGAAAATGTGCTCCACAACATTCAGCTGACTATTTCCCTGAAAAATTATTACCTGATGCGTTTTACCTTTGAACCGGAAACAGCCAAAATACCGGATGACAACCGCAGAAAAATGATTTATAATCTGTTGAACCAGCTTTGCCAGCGCTACCCTGGGAATGAACTGTTTTCCCTGGATGAAAAAGGATATCTGATCATACAAAATGCAGAAAAAAATGATTTTCTCTGCCGTCAGATTTCTGCAGCCATGAAGCAGTATGCCAACCAGACCGTATATTTCGGCATAAGTCCCAGATTGAAGGATTATTCAGTGTTTAAAGACGGATTAAAACAGGCGGACGATACATTAAACACCTGTGTTTTTTATGAAAAAACAGAACCTTTGACTTTCCAGATGCTTACATCTGCAGGTTTCCCATTTATTACCAGCTGCCTGGCCCAGAAGCTTTATATTTCTCTTTCCTCCGGCAACACAGAGAAATCCTGTGAGCTGATTTCCCGCTTTTTGCTCTGGCTGAAAAGCGGACTGTTCTTTTCTTCCCTCTGCTATTCTTATCTGGAGGAGATCCTGAATATTTATGTGCGGGTAGCAAGAGAACAGAATTTTTCCATTTACCAGATGCAGGACGGTGAAGCCGACATTTTCAGCCGGATCCGCCAGACGCACACCCTTCGCTCCTGCGAACAGGTCTTGTCCGGCTTTACCAGAAAGTTTACGGAATTCATCCGTGAAAAACGTTCCGGTGAACGCTCCGAAATCCTGAAGATCAAAGAATACCTGCAGCTTCATTACAGTGAAAATATTGACCTGAACCTGATTGCAGAACTGGTAAATATTACGCCGTCCCACTTAAGCAACCTGTTTAAAAAGGAAACGGGAGTGAATTTTTCCACTTATCTCACGGATGTCCGGATGAAGGCAGCCAGGAAGCTTTTACAGTCGCCGGAATTTCTGATCTATGAGGTTGCAGAAAAAACCGGATATTCCAATGCAGGATATTTTGGAAAAGCTTTTAAAAAATATTGGGGTATATCCCCGGAAGAATTTAAAAAAGAACAACGTTAGGAGTTTACATACTATGCCAGCTATCAGCGTACTTATCAAGCCATCCTCCGGGATGTGCAATATGCATTGTGATTATTGTTTTTATTGTGATGAAGCCCAGAAACGGCTTCAGAAGTCTTATGGATTTATGTCTGAAGAAACTTTAAAAAATGTGATCCGCAAGACAATCCTGCGGGCAGAAGGTGCTGTTGCCTATGCTTTTCAGGGCGGTGAGCCTACCCTTCGGGGAATTGATTTCTTTAAGAAAGCCATTGCTTATGAAACCCAGTATAACCGATACCATATACAGGTCCGCAATGCATTACAGACAAACGGATATCTGTTGGACGATGAATGGTGCCGCTTTTTAAAGGAAAATCATTTTCTGGTAGGTTTGTCTTTAGACGGGACAAAAGAAACCAATGACATGTACCGCCATGCTTCCGGCTGTGAATCTGTTTTTGACCGGATCTTCCAGGCTGCAAAACTGCTGGAAAAGCACGGAGTGGATTTTAATATCCTTACAGTAGTAACCAATAATACCGCTGCCCATATAAAAGAGATCTATGAGTTTTATCGGAAACAGAACTGGGACTACCAGCAGTATATTGCCTGCCTTGATCCCTTAGATGAAGAGCACGGAAAGAATTCCTATGCCCTCTCTCCTGAGCAGTACAAGGATTTCCTGATCACTTTATTCCATCTCTGGTACGAAGACTGGAAGAAGGGCTGCCAGCCTTATATCCGCCAGTTTGAAAATTATATTGGCATCCTCATGGGCTACCGCCCGGAAGCCTGTGATCAGTGCGGTGTATGCAATATCCAGAATGCAGTGGAAGCAGACGGCAGCGTTTATCCCTGTGATTTCTATGTATTGGATGAATACCGGCTGGGAAATTTTAATACGGACCAGCTGGATAGCATTGACCGGCGCCGTCAGGAAATCGGATTTATTGAACGTTCTAAAAAATTAAAAGATTCCTGCCTTTCCTGTTCCTATTACAATATCTGCCGGGGCGGCTGCCAGAGAAACCGGGATCTGGATCCTGAAAGCGGACTTTATGACAATTATTTCTGTGAAAGCTACCGCATATTCTTTGATGCCTGTCTGCCTCTTATGGAGGAGATTGCGAAAAAACAGAGTACTGAACGATAAGCCGGATTACTTTTACATTAAGCGAATCCCCAAGCCTTGCACGACCTAGGGATTCTTTTGAAACGTTTCTTTTGGAACGTTACTTAATTACTGCTCATAACCGGCTTAAACACCCTGCTCCTGGCCGGATCCTCCTCATCCGCGGACTCCTTAGCCATAAGGACAGCTTCCCTGCAGAACTGCTCCTGGGAATTGACCAGGACCTTGCCCCTCTTATCCTCCTTCTCGTAGCTGCCGTCCGGCTGAAGTATATGGGCCTTTACATTGTCCTCCAGCTCCACTTCCAGAATATGGATTACCTTTTCCCTTAATATCTCGTCCTCAACTGGGAACAGAATTTCCACCCGGCGGTCTAAGTTCCTGGGCATCCAGTCCGCGCTGCCCATGTATACCTCCGGGCTTGCGTCATTGAAGAAATAAAAGATACGGCTGTGCTCCAGAAAGTTGCCTACAATGGAGCGCACGGATATGTTCTCGCTGAGTCCCGGCACACCTGCCTTCAGGCAACAGATGCCGCGGATAATCATTTCCACCTTGACTCCCGCGCAGGACGCCTCATACAGAGCTGTGATGATTTCCTTGTCACACAGGGAATTCATCTTGGCCATAATGTGGGCCGGCCGGCCGGCCCTGGCATGCTCCGTCTCCCTGCGTATCATGCGCAGGAACCTTCCCCTGAGCCAGAGGGGGGCCACAGACAGCTTATTCCAGGCCAGAGGCTCGGAATAACCGGACAGCATGTTGAATACGGCTGTGGCGTCCTCCCCTATCTGGGGATTGCAGGTAAGTATGCCGCAGTCCGTGTAGAGCTTGGCCGTGGAATCATTGTAATTGCCGGTGCCCAGATGTACATAGCGGCGGATTCCATCCTCCTCCATCCTTACCACCAGGGTAATCTTGCTGTGGGTCTTAAGGCCCACCAGACCGTAAATCACATGGCATCCGGCCTTCTCAAGCATCTTTGCCCAGTTGATATTGTTCTCCTCGTCAAAACGCGCTTTCAGCTCCACCAGCACCGACACCTGCTTGCCATTGTCCGCTGCCTCCGCCAGAGCCGCAATAATGGGAGAATTTCCGCTGACACGGTACAGGGTCTGCTTGATGGCCAGGACCTCCGGATCCCTTGCGGCGCTGCGCACAAAGTTCACCACCGGATCAAAGCTCTGATATGGATGGTGAAGCAGAATATCGCCTTTCCTGATATTGGTGAATATATCATCCTCATTCATAAGGGCCGGCACGGGCTGGGGCACATACCCGGGCACCTTGAACAGCTCAAAGCCTTCCAGTCCGTACATCCTCATAAGGAATGTCAGGTCCAGGGGACCGTTGATTTCAAAAATATCCTGGCTGTTGATGGACAGCTCCCTGCGTATAATTTTAAGGAGACGCTTATCCACATTGTCCTCGATTTCCAGGCGGATGGCCTCGCCCCACTGGCGTTTCTTAAGCTGCTTCTGGATTTCCTCCAGCAGGTCCACTGCCTCCTCCTCATCTATGGTAAGGTCGGCGTTCCTCATGATACGGAAGGGATGGGAGGCCACAATGTCATAATTGAGGAACAATGAAGGCATGTTCCGCTCTATGATTTCCTCCAGAAGGATGACCACCCTGCGCTCCTTGCCGTCCTCATCTATTTCCCTGGGAAGCTCCACAATTCTGGATATAACCGAGGGAACCTGCACCATGGCAAATTCCAGTTCCTCATCCTCGCCGCTCTTTTTCCTCAAAAGAGCGGCGATGTTCAGCGTCTTATTCCGTATCAGCGGGAAGGGCCTGGATGAATCAAAGGCCATGGGCGTCAGAACCGGATATACGTTCTTTTTAAAATACTCGTCCGTATAAGCAGCCTCTTCCTCTGTCATGTCCTCATGCTCTGTAATGATGCGCAGCCCGTTCTGTCTTAAGGCAGGCACCAGGGAACGGTTGTAGGTGGAATACTGCATGTCCACCAGCTCATGGGTCCTCTCGCTGATCCGGTCCAGCTGTTCCTGGGGCGTCAGGCCCGCGATGTCGGGCTTGGTGTACTTTGCGTGTACCATGTCCTTTAAGGAGGCCACCCGTACCATATAAAACTCGTCCAGGTTGGAGGCGGTTATGCTCAGGAATTTAAGACGCTCAAAAAGCGGGATGCTCTTGTCCCTGGACTCGCTGAGCACACGGTAGTTGAATTCCAGCCAGCTCAGTTCACGGTTAACATAATTCGTCGGATCCGCCGCAAAATCAATGGCTGCTGCTTCCTGTCCGGCCGCGGTATTTCCCTGAGCCGTATTATCCGCCTTACTACCGGACTCTGCCTTAATCCCGGCATTTCGCCTGGATGAGCCGCCTTTTACCGAAGCTGCCCTTAATGTATCGGATTTCTCCGCTTTATTTTTCTCTACTTTAGCTTTTTCTGTCTTGGATTTAGATGCCTGAGGCTTTCCAGCTGATTCTGCCATATCTACACCCTCCTTTTCTGTCTGAGTATCGGCCTTATGCCAAATATCTCTTCAAAGAAATCCGCCTTCTGTTCAAAGGATGCGGCTTCCAACGCCATATTTCCCGGATAACCGGTGGTGATTACCAGTTCATTTTCCCGGATAGCCATGCGGCAGTCCACCAGCTTTCCCCTGTGGCTGCGGTCCATGGAATTGGCCAGACGCAGGATGGCTGTCAGCTTGGCAATGAGGATGGTGATGGCGTTGCGGCTCATTCCTGCATCCTCCTCCTGATGTACCTGGGTCTCCAGCTGTACCTTGTCATAATCGAAATCACGGATATTATACCGCACCACATTGGCGATGATTTCCCGCTCCAGATGACTCAGGCCGATGATTTCCGTGGACATGATTATGTTATAGGAGCATTCGTTGGAATTCCTTATGCTTATAAACTTTCCGCAGGCATGGAGCAGCACCGCAATCTGAAGCATCAGCCGCTCCCGCTGTCCCAGTCCGTGGAACTTCTTCATGTTGTCAAAAATACCCAGGGCATACTGTTCCAGCACCTGATTATGGCTGGTATGGCACTTGTAGCGCTTTGCAATGTTCCTGGACGCAGCCAGGATATCGTTCTCGAAATTGTGGCTGAACCTGACCAGCTTGTTCTCGTTGGCATATTCCGCCGCAATACCGTCACAGAGGCGGATACCGGGCACCCAGAACATTTCAGCGCCCGTCAGCTCCAGAATCCGTTTGTATACCACCACACTTGGCAGAAGCAGGGATGCGTACTCGCTGTTGACCCCAAAGCGCTCCTCGATCTGCTCCGTTGTCATCTGGCACATGCGCTCGTAGAAACGGTTCATAGTGGCCGCGTCCACCTTATCCCCGCAGGTATTAAGGTCCGGCCTGTTGATGATATAGAGGATATTTTCCCCAATACCAATGAGATTTGTGATTTCCCTGTCCTTCAGGTACATCTTGCGGAAGGTAAACAGTTCATTGTCCACAATCTCCTCTATATGCTGCTTGTGTTCTTCCACGGTAGCCGGTATCCTGGCCAGCAGCCCCCTTACGCGAAGGGTGCCCAGGGGCAGGTTTTGGGTGGTCACCAGGGAATCCTTGTCAAAAAGGGACAGCTGCGCGCTTCCGAATCCCACATCCACGATGGCGGTCCCCTTTTGAATGATTTTATTAAATTCTGCTGCCTTGGCAGCTATGGCCTTATAGCTGATGAACCGCTGCTCTGAATTACTGATGATGCGCACAGTCAGCCCTGTCCTCACCCGGATCTGGTCCAGGATTATCTGGCGGTTGTGCGCCTCCCTCATGGCGCTGGTTGCATATGCCCTGTAGTCCCTTACCTTATAGGACTTCATAATCTGGACAAACTCCTCCAGTACCTGACACATCTCCTCCACCAGCCCATAGCTTATCTTGCCTGTGCTGTAGGTATCTCTTCCAAGAGCTATTACATGGCGTACATGGTCAATACGCTGGATCCCTGTCTTATAGGACATCTCATAGATACCCAGCTCCAGCTCAAATGAACCCACATCAATCGCCGCAAATGTCCGAACTGCCACTTTTTTCAACTCCTTATCGGTTCCTTATAGGTAGACTCATGGTTATTATAAACGGCCTCCTCCCATCATGCATCGAAAGGCGGTAAAAACTATGTAAAATTTGCGTAAAGCAGGGACGCAAATAACCTACCGCCTTGCCTTCAGATGGGTTATGAACTGTGCGGCCGTTCTTCCCGACAAACCTCCGTGGCTCAGCTCCCACTTGTTGGCCTCGGCAAAGAGCTCCTGCTCCGGCATATCAAAGCCATGGCGATCCGCCAGCGTTTTTACTATGGTCTCAAACTGTCTCTTATCCGGCGAGCCGTAATAGATGGTTACCCCGAACCTGGCTGCCAGAGACAGCTTTTCCTGCACCGTGTCGTTGTTGTGGAGCTCGTCGTCCAGCTCCCGCTTGTCGCTGAACTTCTCACGGATAAGGTGGCGGCGGTTGGAGGTTGCATAGATAAGCACGTTGCCCGGGCGCTTGCCCAGTCCTCCCTCTAAAATCGCCTTCAGATATTTATACTCAAGTTCATAATCTTCAAATGAAAGGTCGTCCATATAAATGATGAACTTGTAATTTCTGTCCTTAATCTGCTCCAGCACATCGGACAGCGCCTTAAACTGATGCTTATATACCTCAATGATGCGCAGACCCCTGGCATAATATTCATTGAGTACCGCCTTGACGCTGGAGGACTTGCCGGTTCCCGCATCTCCAAAGAGGAGTACGTTGTTGGCTTCCTTTCCGTCCACAAAGGCTTCTGTATTCTCTATGAGTTTCTGCTTCTGAAGTTCATAGCCCACTATGTCCTTAAAATTTATATGCTCCACATTGATGATGGGATCTATGATGACAGGCTGGCCTTCCTCCTTCTCGATGATGCGGAACGCCTTATTGAGCCCGAATTTTCCTACGCCGAATTCCCTGTAAAATTCCACCACATGGTCCTGGAACTGCCCTGCGTCCGCGGATTCCTCCAGCTGCACTGCCAGGTTCACAATCCTGTTTCTGACCCGCCGGTTAAATACACGGCTGTCCTTCCTGGCCGGCTTATAATTTTCCATAAGGGCCCACAGGCCGGAGGGTTCCAGGTTTCGTATGTCGTAATCAAACAGGACCTTGAAGATACGGCAGTCCTCCCTGGCCAGTTCATCCAGGGAGCCGCCTGCCGGCCCTGTTATCTCGCATGTGGTAGTGTATGCATTTTCATTGTTTGCCAGACAGAAGGCCAGGAAACAATGCCAGAGGTTTCCCTCAAATCCGTACTTAACAGCCAGCTCCGCAAGGCGTCCTCCGCAGGACGCGCCGTCAGGCTCCTGGCCTCCCTGTGCGTATCCCATCAGATGGGCGATATCACGAAACAGCTCCTGGTGCTCCAGGTTCCTATATATTACTAAATCTTTGATATCCATGATCTTCCCTGCCTCCCTAATAATTTCCCAAAATCCTCATGCTGACTGCTTCCTCGGAGATTCCTAACAGCGCGTTGCGGATTGCCGGGTCGCTCAGCGACCCCTCCACGTCCACGAAGAACCTGTATTCCCAGCTGCGTCCCTCTATGGGGCGGGATTCTATCATAAGCATGTTCACATCGTTGTAAATAAAATTTCCCAGCATATTGTACAGGGATCCGCTCTTATGTAAACCTTCAAAACAGATGCTTACCTTTCCCGCGTCCTTCCTGTACATGGGCTTCCTGGCAACGATAATGAACCTGGTGGTATTGTTCTTATTGTTGTTAATGGAGGATTCCAGTACCTTAAGGCCGTAAAGCGCTCCTGCTGTGGGACTGGCCACGGCTGCCTGGGATATATCCCCCTCTTCCAGCACTTTCTTGGCTGCCCCGGCTGTATTCTCCACGCTTATCTGGCTCCACTGCCTGTGGGCGCCCAGATACCCGGAACACTGCATCAGTCCCTGGGGGTGGGAATACACCCGCCTGATATCCTCAAGCGAGGCTTCCGGCAGTCCTAAAAGCGCATGGTCCACCGCCACCTTTGTCTCGGCCACAATGTATATGTCATGCTTCAGCAGATTATCGTAGTTGTCAATCACGGCCCCTGCCAGGGAATTTTCAATGGGAAGCACTCCATAGTCAGCCCTTCCCTCCTCCACCTCTATCATGGCATCCTCAAAGACCGGGACATGGTATACATCGGCATCTTCGCCAAAATACTGGAGGGCGGCCCTGTGGCTGTAGGCCCCCTCCACGCCCTGGTAGACAACCCGCACGCCTTCCCGCTTCAGCTCGTCCACCATGGTAAAGCCGGTATCCCCGCCCTTGCCGTGCTCTGCCAGAAGACGGTACTGGAGCCTGCGGCTGATGGTCATAATCTGTGAAAAGAGCTCGTGTACTCCCTTCCTGTTGAATTCATTGCGGGCCATGGCTGCCACCGCGTCCAGCTTCTGCTTTTCCCGCTGCCCGTCGTAAACAGCCTTTCCCGTTCCAATCTTAAATTCAGCCACCTGGCCGCAAAGCTCCATCCGTTTCTCAAACAGTTCCACCAGCCTGGTGTCTATCTCATCCAGCCGGCCCCTGATTTCCTGTAAATCCAGATTCTCCATGGTTATTTATCCTGCTCCTGTCCTTCCTTCATATCTTTCAGCATACCTGCTATAACGTCCCTTGTATATGCCCCGGGAAACTTACGTTCTTCAGCCGGGAGCTCCTTAATATAGATAGGTGTTCCATAGCGTATGCACACATGGCTGGGCTTTACGAAGGGCAGGTGCTGTTCAAATATCTCCGCCGTACCTGTGATGGCCACCGGTATGACAGGGCATCCGCTTTTCTGCGCAATCTTCAGGCTTCCTTCATGGAAAGGCAGAAGCCCGGTCAGCTCCTGATTCTCATTACGGGTACCCTCCGGAAATATCCATATGGATACGCCGGATTTTACCTTCTCGATGCCCTCCAGGATGGTCTTCAGTCCCTCTTTTATGTCCACGCGGTCCAGAAACAGACAATTGACCCTCTGCATCCAGGTGCGCAGAAGGGGGATCTTTAACATCTCCTTCTTAGCCACGAACCCGGTCAGCCCCGGAACCGTCACATAGCCTATCAGTATGTCAAAGTAGCTCCTGTGGTTCCCCACATAGAGGACAGCCCTGTCTGACGGTATGTTCTCCAGCCCCTGCACCTCGTATGTAACGCCTGCCAGCTTCAATATAAAGCGGAACACCCCCTGAATCTTGCTGAGACTTTTTTCCTGGACTCCCACGGGATCCCTTTTGGCCCTGAGTCTGAGCATGGTCAGTACCGGCACGGAAAAAATCAGGTACAGTACGACCGTCATGGCCACCAATATGATACGTATCATTGTCTTCTCCTTTATACATCATTTATAAGTCAAGAAATGTTTATTTTTCATTATATCAAAAAGGACGGCTTAAATACAATACCCCGCAACCAGGTTTGTCATTTAATCGCCGCCCTTGGGCTTTGTGAGATATTCAAACAGGAGACCCGTCATAAACCAGAGTGGTGCGAACTTGAGCCGTATGACCCCGCCCACATTGTCGGGCCACAGGGAGTAGTCCCATGGGCAGATTCCCATGCTGGTCAGCCATATGCCGGTTATATACTCCGCAATAAAAATCAGCACCATATAAACCAGTCCGTGGCGTATGGCCCGCCCGGCACGGCTGAGCCTGTCCTGCCCCGCGTCCTCCAGTCCCGGAAGCCCGGTAAGCCAGCTGTCGATAAACCGGCTTATGGGAAACAGGAGCGCCCCCATGCCGTAGATGGGAAACATAATAAGGGAGGTGCGGCCTATCAGCCGCCAGTCCCCGGCCATAATGGAGTCCACAGAGGTAAACATGACCTCCAGGCACCATCCTGCGATTCCGCATCTGCAAAAGTTAAGGAATAATTCATATATTTTATTTTCGTGGTCGATTTGTCCTGTCTGCGCTCTCATAGCCATTAGTATGAGCCTGAGCGGCTGCCTTCTATTCGCGGACAGCTGCTTTTCCAGAACTTTCCGTGTTCCCCGGGCAAGGTTTCCCGGAGCTGCCGGGCCTGCCGGGCTGCGGAGGCTACAATAGCGGGGACAGGAGCCGGCTGGACTGTTCCTTTATGCGCATCCACAAGTTTCTGTCCCCATACTCTTCCCTGGTGATTTCCCGGCAGTGGGGCAGGTCATTCATAAACGCCTCTTCCAGCTGGCCTGTGACATCCTCGTCATAAATGGTGGCATTGACCTCAAAATTCAGTTCAAAGCTTCGTATATCCATGTTAGCTGTTCCATAGCAGCTCACCCTTCCGTCTACCATGATGCCCTTGGAGTGGAGGAAGCCGTTTTCATACACATAAACCCTGGCCCCATAATCCAGAAGCTCCCCTGCATAAGAGCAGGTGGCCCAGTACACAAAGGGGTGGTCCGGCTTGCAGGGAATCATCAGCCGCACATCCACACCTGAAAGGGCCGCAATCTTAAGACTGGAAAATATGGCGTCATCCGGTATGAAATAGGGGGTCTGTATATAGATATGGTGCTTTGCCTTGTGAAACAGCTCCAGGTAGTTATTCCGTATATGGGGCTCCCTGGTATCCGGTCCGCTGGTGATAATCTGCATGCAGACCATCTCGCTTACATGTTCCGGGTCCGGCCAGACAGCATGGATCCGGCCGTTCAGCCGCCGCCTGGCATACTCTGCTTCCTCCCCAAAGTACCGGATTTCCTTAAACAGGTTCTCCCCTGTCACGTAGTTCCAGTCCAGCGCAAAGCGAATCTGAAGACTGATGGCAGCCTCCCCCTTTATTTCCAGGTGGGTATCACGCCAGTAGCCAAACTTAGGATCACGGGATATATATTCCCGGCCTATATTGAAGCCTCCCACAAAACCCGCGGCGCCGTCCACCACCACGATTTTACGGTGGTTGCGGTAATTCACCCTCAGATTCAGCCATCCCAAAAAGGGAGGGAAGAATACCCCTACCTTAATCCCGGCGCGGCGCATCTGGTCCCAACGCTTCTTCGGCATGAAGCGGCCTCCCATGCCGTCGCACAGGATTCTCACTTCCACACCTTCCCTTACTTTATCCAGAAGAATGGGGACAATGGAGTCAAACAGTTCGTCATTCTTGATGATATAGTACTGGATGTGGATAAACCGGCGGGCCTGGCGCAGGGCGTTTCTCAGGGCTTCAAATTTTGCCTGTCCGTCTGTGTATATCTGTACCTGGTTGTTTACGGTGAGCACGGAGCCCGATGTTTCCAGATTATAGATAATCAGGCTCTTAAAATCCCTGGACATGGAGTCCATCATTTCCTCCGGCATGTCGTCGGAGCGGATGATATCCTCCTGGCTTTTGACCGGCAGGTTCAGCCTGTCGCTGACTTCCTTCACCCGGAACATCCTGCTCTTTTTCATATCCTGGCCAAAGAGCAGGTAAAAGACGATTCCGAACACCGGGATGAAATACAGGGCCAGAAGCCAGGTCCATACACTTCTTGGGTCCCTGCGCTGAAAAAATATGATAATAATAGAAAATGCCAGGTTGATATACAGCAGATGGTCCAGCAGCCATCCCCATACCGTCAATACCGTACTCCAGATTATTTCCATTCTACAGCCTCTCTCCTAGTTTTCCGCTTCCGTTATATTTCCTTCCTCGTCAATGTTCAGTTTCACAGTGCCGTACCGGTTTCCATATTCCAGACAGCTCAGACGTCCTGTGCTCAGGTCCACCTTCACGGAGACAATTCTGGCTTCCTTCTGTCCTCCGGAAATATAATCCTTTAACGGACTGTCGGAATTGCTGAGATCCAGACTCATAAGCCTGAGTAGCTTTGGAGCTGCCAGCGTCCCCTTTTCCCTCTCGTCATTCAGGTAACGCTGGACCGCATCCACACAAATCTGGGCCTCTGTTTTTGCTGCTGCCTCATGGGCAGCGTTAATATAGTTCATCATATTAGGCACCGCGATACACAGCAGTATGGACAGGATTGCGACCACCGCAATCAGTTCCACCAGGGTAAACGCGGAATTTTTCTTTTTCTTCATGTCCTTTTTCCTCATTTTCCATTTCCCGCCGTAAGCCGCCGATAATGGCTCATTGTACCACATGCGGGGCTTAATTTCCAGACTCAATCTTGCCCTCACCGGTATCGCCGTAATAATAAGCCTTATACGTCCTTCCGTTTATCTGGCCTTCCCAGTAGGCGCTGTTACTATCTTTGTCAAAATGGTACTCCTCTTTCTCAGAGTTCTTTAAGACACCCGCGTCTAACATGTCCTGCTGCGCCTTTCCCAGGGTATAATTCGACCTGGCATTGGTTATGGCTACCTGTTCCGCTGATTTGTCCTGGATTCCCCGGTAGGAGGGCACTGCTATTGCCACCAGTATTCCCAGTATGGCAATGACACAGATTAGTTCCACCAGCGTAAATCCTTCCGTTCTCTTTTTTCCCTTTTTCATATGTATGCTCATTATCATGACTCCTCTTTTCTTTTGTACGATTGGGTCCCCCTACTGGACGGAATACAGCATTTTCTCAACCTCCTCCATATCGGTCTGTCCGCCCGCAGCCATCCTCAGGACATGATCCCTGAGAGGCATGGAGCCTTTCTGCTCCTGGTATTCACGGATGGATGAAAGCGGCTCCTTATCAAGTATCATGGCCCTGATCTGTTCATCCACATCCATTATCTCATAGACCGCTGTCCTTCTGGTATACCCTGTACCGCCGCAAAGAGGACAGCCCGCAGCTCTCCACAGTCTGTCCGGAATATGCTTCTTCCGCTCCGCGAATATCCTGCGCTCCCGCTCATCCGGAACGTAGGGTTGGCGGCAGCTGGGACAGAGCAGCTTTACCAGCCTCTGGGCCACGATGCCGGACAGGGAAGCCGCTGCCATATAAGGAGGGACTCCCATATTGCGAAGTCTGAGGATTGTGGAAGCGCAGTCATTGGTGTGAAGGGTGGACAGAACCAGATGCCCTGTAATAGCTGCCCTTACTCCGATGTCCACTGTCTCCTCATCCCTCATTTCACCTACCATGATCACGTCCGGGTCCTGCCTTAGGATGGAGCGCAGGGCAGACGCAAATGTAAGGCCGGCTTTGGAATTTACCTGGACCTGGGTAATTCCCTCCATGACCTTCTCTGCCGGGTCCTCCACCGTGACTATGTTGATTTTCTTTTTCACCATCCGGTTTAAGGCAGCGTACAGGGTTGTTGTTTTTCCGCTTCCCGTGGGACCTGTCACCAGGACCATACCGTGAGGCGCCTTAAGGATATGTTCAAATGCGGTTCTCTGTTCTTCCTCCATACCCAGGCGCCTTATATCCATCAGTGAGTTGTCCCTGTCATTTCCCAAAAGCCTGAGAACCGCCTTTTCACCATAGATAGAGGGCAGAGTGGAGATTCTCAGGTCCGTGGACACCTCACCCCGCTCATAGTGGTATTTTCCATCCTGCGGAAGACGTTTTTCCGCAATGTCCATGCCGGCCATCAGCTTAAGCCTGGTTATCATGGGACGGTGGAATTCCATTTTAAGTGTAGTATGGACCATCAGGTCTCCGTTGATTCTGATGCGGATGACCAGATCGTTCTTTCCCGGCTCCACATGAATGTCGCTGGCATTTTTATGGAAGGCTTCCTCGATAACCGCATTGACCATGCGCACCACGGGAGCGCTTTCCACCCGCTCCATGAAGGACAGTTCAGAAACAGAGCCTCCCGGCGCCGCGCCAGGTTCCGTCATTGAAAAATATGCATTCTCCCCGTATACATGCTCCGACGCATTGCCATAGGCTTTTCTAAGCGCCTGCTTCAGCTCCTTCTCCTGCGCCAGCACTGCCCTGACCTCCATGCCGGACAGGGTTTCCACCTCTGCCAGCACATCGGGAGACACCGGATAGGCTGCTGCCACCATAAGACATTCCTCTTCAAATCTCATGGGAAGAATCCGGTTCCTCACGGCAAAGGACGGCTCAATCACGGCGGCTGCCTTGCGGTCAGCCCTGAGAGGGCCGAAAGGCGCCACCTCCATATGGTCCCTGGCAGCCGCGCAGGACAGAAGAGCTTTCTCTGTAACATAACCGAACTCTGTCAGTATTTCCTCAATGGAGCTGTCCGGCCTTCCCTCCTTAAGACGCATGGCGCGGTCCAGTTGTCCCCGGGTCAGATATCCCCTGTCAATCAGCATGTTTTCTATGGGTATTTTATCTGGCACTGTTGTCTCCTCTCCCTTCCATATGGTATACTTTCGCCAGACAGCAGATTGTGATGAAAGCGAGGTAATACCATGGTTTTTATCTATTTAGTATTTTACGGACTGTTCGGCGCAGTGACAGGCAGTTTTCTGAATGTCTGTATCCTGCGCATACCTGAAAACCAAAATTTCGTAACCGGGCGTTCCCACTGTTCTGCCTGCGGCCATGTGCTGGCTTTTTACGATATGGTTCCCGTTCTGTCCTGGTTATTCCTAAAGGGCCGGTGCCGGTATTGCAGGGCCCCTGTTTCCATACAATATCCGGCTGTGGAGCTTCTCACCGCATCTGCCTTCATCCTGTGCCTCCTGTCAAAAGGGCCAGGTATGGGTTCAGCCATTATGTGCATGTTTTCCGGTATTCTCATTACAGCCGCGTTTATAGACGCACGGCATATGTATATACCTGACGGCATCCATGTCCTGATTTTGCTGCTGTCCTGTATCTCACTGGCAGCCGGATCCGCTCCCTCCCTTATGAACCGGCTGGGCGGCTCCCTTCTCACAGGCGGTTTTCTGGCTCTTGTGAATCTGCTTAGCCGCGGCGGCGTTGGCTGGGGTGACGTAAAGCTCTTTGCTGCCAGCGGTCTGCTGATAGGAGCCGCTCCTGCCATGACAGCCCTTCTGATGGGCTATGTCACAGCGGGACTCTGGTATGCTGTTCCCCTTTTGCGGGGAAGAGTTGGCCGAAAGACACAGATACCCATGGCGCCGTTTTTTGCAGTATCCCTGATGATATGCGGCCTTTGGTTCCGCCAGCTGCTCCTGTGGTATCTGGGCTTTTTCCGTTAACGGATGACGCCTTCTTCTCATGGTCAGCTGCCCTCATAATAGCGGTATACGCCGTTTCCGTTCAGATAAACTTTCACTTCCGGGCCGTCCCCTCCGCTGGACCGGTACGGTTTGCGAATGACCATCACGGATCCGTCCCTGCCGTCAAATACAATGTCCGCCATCAGGGAAAAGCTGTAACCGCTGCTTACCACCCAGGTATGGACCGTGGCCAGGGATTTAAGGGGTTGCGCTGTCAATGTAATGTCAATTGTGGTGGGGCTGTCTGCCGCAGGAGCCTCCGCTGCGTCATCATCTATGACCCCGGAATCCTCTGAAACTCCTTTTCCACGGACCACATATTCCTTGTTTCCCAGCGCGTGATACAGATACCGTTCCCAGCGAATTTCTTCCTCTGCGGCCATGTCCTCCTCTGCGGCCGTGTCCTCCTCTGTAGCCATGTCCTCCTCTGCATCCATGCCTTCCTCCAAAGAAGAAGCTTCTGCCTTAAGTTCTCCGTCCTCTCCTTCCTCAGCCTCCTCCTCGTCCATCATCTCGTCAAATTCTTCCCTTAACCTGTCGCAGTCCTCCTGAAAGCTCTGCCAGATCAGGTTCATGGCCGGGGACTCCCCACTGCTTACTGCCTCGCAGAATGAACGGTGAATGGTCTTGGAGGAAAGCTGGGCCTCCATATAGCGCCTGCTGTTCAGGGCAGCTTTCATATTGTACCGGGAAATGGCCATATATCCGCTGGACAGCACAGTCAAAAGCGTCATGAGCAGGACCACATACATCAGGCTGCTTCCCCGGGTATGTCCATTATACTCTCTTTCTGTTCTTCCCCTGTCCATCATGTCCTGCCTTCCCCATCCATGGTATAACCATACATGGAACCGATGACCGCCTTCTGTTCATATATAACATCCCCGTCCTTCTTCACCTTTATGCTCACCCTGGCCCGGGTATTCTCTGTTCCGCTAAAATCCAGCTCTAATTCCATACCGTCCATCTTTGTCACATCCAGCTCCTCCGCGGAGATACTGGGCCAGTCCTCCACCGGCGGCAGTTCCTCATAATATGACCCGCCCTCCTCCAGATCAGGAATCTCCTGTCTGTTCCTTACGTAGTAGGATATCACGCCTGTATCCCGGTGGTCGCAGAAAAACACATAGCCGTACCTCAGTTTTTCCTCCAGACCACGGTAGGCCTCGCCGCACATTGCCTTTGCCTGGGAAATCCGGTCCAAATCATAATACAGCTTCATCTGCGGATGGATGAAACCGGAAATAAATACAGCCAGGACAGCAGCAATGGACAGTGCCGCCACTGTCTCAATCAATGTAAATCCGCTGTTGTTCCCTGTCCCGCTTCCTTTCGCCATATCCTCCCCGCCTTTATCTGTGCCTGTAAAATGTCATATGGTTGCCGGCATCTTCCCCCGATTCGGTGATTTCATATTGTTCAAATATTTCCCGGACCTGGTTCGTCCCCTCCAGGCTGAACTCCACCGCAATGGTTTCCCCGGTAGGGTCTCCCTCTCCTTGGCCGGCCCGGGCGCTGAGGTTATAATTGGACTGTTCCAGCCTCTGCTCCCTGGACATCTGGCCGGCATTAGCAGCCGTCATCATCAGAAACCCAGTACAGACAACTGCCAGGAGGGCAGTTGACACCACAACCTCAATCAGAGTGAAACCTCCTCTGGATGACCTGCTATCCGATTTCTTCATAATAATATCTGACCTCCATGATTCCTTTCATTCCCTGATACGTCCCCTGTCCGCCCTCTCCGCTCTCATACACAGCTTCCACATCCAGAAAGCTTACCAGAACACTTTTCTGTTCCCTGTATATTTCATCGGAAAATGTCATCACACCCTTTGCGTCCGGACATTCTATTTCCATGGTAATGACTGATTCCATTACCGTACCGCCGGCCGGCCCGTTTCCCGGGGCTTCCTTACCGCTGTCCTCGGGGGCATCCATTTCTGTGTCATAGGGAAAATCCGCCAAAACAGCCTCGCCTATACTCATGCGGCATATGCTTACCCCCGCCCTGGCTGCCATGGCCTGCAGGTTCCTATCCATAAATGTATCATCGATATTACGGTAGAAGAAATCTTCTTTATTCCTTAAATTCTCCCACTCATTTAGCTTCTGCTCCAGCTCATCATAATGGCTCAGGTAAAATTCCATGCCCGCCGCTTCCTGCTTCCGGCTTTCCATCAGCTCCCTGGACTTCTGGTATCCGGCGCGGCACGGCCAGATAAATACTTCCAGCGCCACAGCCCAGATGATGAGGGTGAACAATACGCCTATGAGAAAACGCTCCCTGCTACTGAGCTTCATCCTGTCCTCCTGTTCCCAGAGTTCCGTAAACAGTTGCATATACCCGGTACGTCTCCCTGTCCTCTGCCCTCTTTTCCCACAGGCTGTGTCCTACCTGCCTGAAAACCCCTGAATGTTCCACCCGCTCCACGTAGGCCGGTACATCCTCAGAGCGCTCCATGGACACCACCATCTGAAGGAAAGTCCCCTCACCGTCAAAGGAAATGGATTCAATCCTCATATCCGGATCCATGGCCTCTGTAAACGCCCTGAATCCATCCATGCCCAACAGATTCTTCCCGGCTAACAGCGCCTTTGCTGTCCGGGTTTTCTCCATGTCATGCGATATTTCTCCTATTCTTTCTTCCATCTGCATGGATTTGCGGACACGGCTCTTGTACTCGGCTCCTTCCATCGCATACTCTGTCCGGGCCAATTCTTTCCCTGCCCTATGGTTGAGACAGGCGGCGTGAAAAGACAGGCCCGCGGCAGCCAATCCGTTGGCAAGCAGGAACAGGGCCCGGCCCCTGGTCATAAACGGCCCGTGACCCAGAACCGAGTTCTCTCCATCCCCATAACCCAGTTCTTCCAGTTCCAGCGCCTTTTTCTTTCCCTCCAGGGAACCTGCCACACAAACTGCCAGACATGTGGCGTCCACTGGTTCCGGCATTCTGACACAGCAGGGTATCTTGAACCTTTCGGACATATATTCCGCCGCTGCCCCGGCATCCGGAATACAGGAGGTCATGATGACCATACAATCCGGGACAGGTATGTCCGCCTCTGTGCGGCAGTCCTGTATCAGGCCTTCCACCTGCTCCGCCATCTCCTCGCAGAGCATGTCCAATGCTTCATCCCGCAGAAAACAGCCGGCCTTAAGTCCTGTCATGCGGCATGCCAGGCAATGTCCGCCTGACAATACATAAAAGCCCATGCCTCCCTGGCTCACATCCAATAAAAGCACCCGTTCTTCCCGCCAGAGTTCCCTGGCCATAAGCGCCATACAGTCAGGCAGAACCAGGACACGGCCGCATATCATTTTCCCGTCCTCCAGCGCTTTCTTATACGCATCCAGACTGCGCTGTTCCATATAGTAAGCGGTAACAGCAGCCTTTGTCCTGCCGGCTTTAGCCCTCAGATCCAGGGCCACCGCATGATTTCCAAAGCCTGCGTCCAGCAGGGACATCTCATTGACTGCCATTCTTTTCATAGCGTTCTTCCCCGCCTTTGGAATGGTGAAGCCCATCATCTTCACATCCCGTCCAACGATCAGATTCACCCGCTTTCCTTCCATGCCGTGTTTTTCAGCCAGACGCGTCAGGGCCGATACCACATCAGGCACCGGCTCCACTATTTCCCACTCCACTATTTCCAGGCGGCGGTGGCTGCCGGAACCCGGACACCGTTTAAACCTGCCGCGGACATACCATATCCTGTCCTCTTCCAAACATATGTAATATTTCATTTTTTACCTCTTACAGCATCGACGAGTACATGTTAAAAACAGGCATCATGATGGCCATGACCACACTTCCCACCACCAGGGCAAGTATGAGAATCATGGCCGGCTCCAGAAGCGCAATCATCTGGTTGACCGCTCTGGCTGCCTCCTTTTCATAAAAGCTTCCCGCATCCTCCAGCACCATATCCAACGCACCGGATTCCTCTCCCGCTGCCACCATAGAGATGAGCACCGGCTGGAACAAATCCTGCTCCTCCAACGCCTGCGACAGCATCACGCCTCCTTTTAATCTCTCCGCGGCCTGGGCCAGCCCCTTCTCCACATATGAGTTTCCCATCACCCGACCCACCGTGTGCATGGCATCCAGAATTCCAATCCCGCTTCCGTAGAGCACGGCAAAGGCAGATGCAAAACGGGATGTATATACGGTTCTTAAAAGTTTTCCTATGATTGGAGTATACAGTACAGCCCGGTCTGCCTGCAACCGGACGGAAGGACATTTTAGAATCCCCTTGAACAGGGCCATCAGTATCAGAATAAGCATAATGTAAAGAAACCCGTGGCTGCAGAGGCTGAAACTGAGCCTCATCATCATCCGGGTAATCCAGGGCAGTTCCTGCTCCTGCAGCATGGAGGCAAACTGCGGAAGAACCATGGTCAGCATAAATACAGCCGCCATCACGGTAATGGAAAACAATATGACCGGATAGGTCATGGCCGCCCGCACCTTGCCATTTAACTCTTCCTCCCGGCCGTAGTACTCCGCCATCTTATGAAGCAGTTCATCCAGCCTTCCGCTGGACTCGCCCGTGCGCGTCATATAAATCAGCAGGTTAGGGAATACTCCCTTCATCTCTTCCATGGCTTCTGACAACGTACGCCCCTTATGAATGTTCTCCCTTAATCCGGCAAGGGCTGCTTTAAGAGTCTTATCCCTGGCAGACCCGGCACTCACTTCCAGGGCCCTGGACAGAGATACACCGGCTGTCAGCATGGCTGCTATCTGCCTGCACAGCAGCGGAAGCTGTTTCTGGTTCAATTTTGCCGAACACGCTGCGGGCGTCCTCTCCTGGGAACTGTATTCATAGCAATAGAGTCCCCGGGATTTCAGTATGACAAAAAGAGCCCTGCCGCTGTCTGCCTCCTCGGTTCCACAGTGAACTCTGCCATCTTCACTTTTCGCCTTGTATCTGTAACGCGGCATGGCTCCCTTCCCCTTTCCATAACGGATTCATATGTACAAAACCGGCTTTATCTGATATAAGTCAGACAAAGCCGGCCGCAAAACACTTATATATGATTTTCTTAACGGAAACTATTCTGAGTCGGCTCATATTGGTAGCCAATACCAGACAGTACAGATATAATCCTGGACTTATCCGCATCCAATGCCTGGCACATCTCGTCCAGAGAGCTATAATTGTCACGGAGCTGTGTGTTTACATAACTCAGCAAAATAACCGGGTCTTTTGGAATGGTACTCACAATTTCTACCTGCTTTCTATTACCTCATATTGATTCGATTAACATCAAATACCCTATATCTAGTCCTATTCCAGCTATAGGTACTCCGGCCTTCGGCAGAAACGATTATATCACCTGCAAGTAACGTTTTCAACATAAAGTTAGGGTATTTTCCCTACTTTTTTCGTCATCGCCGGAAGTTGATTGAATTATATTTCTCTATTAGAAGTATTCTGAAAAATATTTCCTATTTTATGGAAAAAAATAAGGGAAAGAACCTGTTTGCGCAGATTCCCTCCCTTACCTGTATCTTCATTCCATACTTATCTAACATCATTCCACATAAGCAATCAGCCGTGTTTTGTCCTCATCCACATCTATGACAATGGTGCTTCCCTCACGGACTCCGTCGCCCAGTATGATTCTTGCCGCCAGGGTCTCCACATTCTTCTGGAGGTAACGCTTCAGGGGACGGGCACCGTATGCCGGGTCATATCCCTTATCCGTAACGAATTCCTTGGCTCCCGCCGTCAGCTCCATGGTCAGCTCCCTGTCAGCCAGACGTTTATTCAGGTCAGCCACACAGAGGTCCACGATTCTTCCGATATCCTCTCTGGTCAACGGCTTAAAGAGTATGGTCTCATCCAGACGGTTTAAGAACTCCGGCCTGAAATGGGCGCGAAGCTCATTCATCACCGCGTTTTCCACCTCCGGCCTGATGTTTCCGTTCTCATCAATTCCCTCCAGCAAATACTGGGATCCGATGTTAGAGGTCAGGATAATGATGGTATTCTTAAAGTCCACGGTCCTGCCCTGGGAATCCGTGATACGTCCATCGTCCAGTACCTGTAAGAGTACGTTAAACACGTCCGGGTGGGCCTTCTCCACCTCGTCAAACAGCACCACGCTATATGGTTTGCGGCGCACGGCCTCTGTCAGCTGTCCTCCCTCGTCATATCCCACGTATCCTGGAGGCGCTCCGATAAGACGTGACACGGAATGTTTCTCCATGTACTCACTCATATCAATCCGCACCATGTTGGACTCGTCGTCAAACAATGCCTCCGCAAGGGCTTTGGCCAGCTCCGTCTTACCCACGCCGGTGGGCCCCAGGAACAGGAAGGATCCAATTGGCTTGGTGGGGTCCTTGATGCCTGCCTTGGAACGGATGATGGACTGGGTCACCAGCTGCACGCCTTCATCCTGACCCACCACACGTTTGTGAAGAACCTCATCCAGATGCAGGGTCTTGCTTCTCTCGCTCTCTGTCAGCTTGGCAACCGGGATTCCGGTCCATTTGGATACGATTCTTGCAATCTCATCCTCTGATACGCTCTCCCTCACAAGACTTAAGTCCTCATTCCGGATGCGTTCCTCTTCCGACTGCAGCTCCTTTTGAAGCTCCGGCAGCCTGCCATACTGCAGTTCCGCCGCCTTATTCAGGTCATACTTCTGCTGTGCATCCTGAATCTCCCTGTTTACGCTCTCTATCTCTTCCCTGAGGGCGGAGAGGCGGTCCACACTGGCCTTCTCATTCTCCCACTGGGCCTTTTTTGACGCAAACTCATCGTGAAGCTCTGCCAGCTCCTTCTGGAGGTCAGCCAGACGGTCCTGGCTCAGACGGTCTGTTTCCTTCTTAAGGGCTGCTTCTTCTATCTCCATCTGCATGATTTTCCTGGACATTTCATCCAGCTCCGCAGGCATGGTATCCATCTCTGTCTTAATCATGGCGCAGGCTTCATCCACCAGGTCGATGGCCTTATCCGGCAGGAAACGGTCAGTAATATACCGGTCGGACAAGGTGGCAGCGCTCACCAGGGCAGAGTCTGTTATCTTCACCCCATGGAACACCTCATAGCGCTCCTTAAGCCCCCTCAGTATGGAGATGGTATCCTCCACCGTGGGTTCATCCACCATCACCGGCTGGAACCTTCGCTCCAGCGCCGCGTCCTTCTCTATATACTGGCGGTACTCATTAAGGGTGGTAGCGCCGATACAGTGGAGTTCTCCCCTGGCTAACATGGGCTTTAACATATTGCCCGCGTCCATGGAGCCCTCTGTCTTGCCTGCCCCCACGATAGTATGCAGCTCATCGATGAACAGAATAATCTGCCCGTCGCTCTTTTTCACTTCTTCCAGCACAGCCTTCAGACGTTCCTCAAATTCACCTCTGTACTTGGCTCCTGCCACCAGGGCTCCCATATCCAGGGCAAAGAGCTTCTTATCCTTCAATCCGTCCGGAACATCCCCCCGCACGATTCTCTGGGCCAGACCTTCCACCACGGCTGTCTTGCCCACGCCGGGCTCACCGATGAGCACCGGGTTATTCTTCGTCTTACGTGATAAAATGCGGATAACATTACGGATCTCGCTGTCACGGCCGATTACCGGGTCCAGCTTCTGGTCTCTGGCGCGCTCCACCAGATCATATCCGTATTTGGCCAATGTGTCATACGTGGCCTCAGGATTATCGCTGACCACCCTCTGGTTGCCCCTTACAGTGGACAGAGCCTGAAGGAATGTCTCCCGGGTTATGTTATATAACTTAAATAACGCCTTAATATCCTTATTGGGATGCTTCAAAAGAGACAGGAACAAATGCTCCACGGATACATATTCGTCACCCATGGCCTTTGCCTCGTCCTCGCCGCTTATGAGCACCTTATTCAAATCACTGCTGATGTAAAGCTGACCGCCGCCGCTTACCTTGGGCAGACGCTCCACTGCCTGCTTTGCCTCGTTGGAGAACATATCTCCCTGTATCCCCATCTTTGTAACCAGCTTAAGAATCAGGCTGTCCTCCAGGGTCAGCAGGCTGTACAGAAGGTGCTGCTCATCAATCTGCTGGTTTCCGTATTCATATGCCAGCTTCTCGCAGTTCTGGACTGCTTCCATAGACTTCTGAGTAAATTTATTAATATTCATTGCCCATTCCCCTTTCTTCTCTGCCGCCTCTGACCAGAATGCCTGTGTGCTTCCTCCGGGAGCAGCGGCTTACGGAATTGTGCTTTGTCATCTTTGTTCTAGTCGTACTATAACACATGTTATTAGCACTGTCAAGGGTCGAGTGCTAATTTTTTAAATAAAAAATGCCGCGGCACAGACGTCATTTATCTGTGGCCGCGGCCAGCTGCATATTTTTTACTTCACGCCGGTAGCTGTGATTGTCTTGTCAGTAAGGGTACCCTTGTAGATAATGGTTGCGGTATCCCCTATCTTCAGTTTATCAAACATGCCTTCTTTTCCCAGGAAGGTAAACAGAGTATTCTCAGGGTCCACTGTGTCGATGACCACATAATCCGCCCCTACTTCTGCCACCTTGCCGGAAAGGGTATTGATTTTAGCATCTTCTGAATCCATGGCATCCTCAGTCACGATTTTGGTTGCCACCGGTTTGTCGGTATCGTCTTCCAGGTCCCCGTAGTAGGTCACATCCGCCTGTACGCCGGACTTGACGCCGTCCTTGGATACCTTCTGTGCAATCTTGGTGTTAAAGGTATATGTGCCCTCGTCCGTGGTCAGGGTCAGTGTATTGTCATCTGCCTTCTCTATGGTTCCCGTGACAATGGCATCCTCCTCAGCGGCCGCTTCTTCTGCTGCCTCTGCCGCGGCAGATGTAACGATGTCCACTGACTTTGCCTTGGTCGTATCAGAGGAAAGCTCGCCTGCATATGCAACCTCTATCTCGTCGCCTTCCCCGATGGCATCCGCACCTTCAATCTCGGCCTCAGATACATCAAACTTCACTTCCCTGCCTGCGTCGTCCTTGACGGTAACCACCTTATCGGCTACCTCTCCCACGAAGCCATAGAAGTACTCCAGTTCCATATCATCTTCTGCTTCTGCAGACTTCTCTGTCTCTGTCTGCGCTGCTGTCGTAGTTGGGGCCGCTGTAGTTTCTTTATTGCCGGAAGAACAAGCTGTCATCCCCAATGCAAACGCCAGGACTGCAACCGCCAAATAGTGTCTCTTCATAATAATCTCCTCTTTTCTAAATCATGCTATGTCATATGATACGCCGGGACGGGCAGCATATTCCCCCTGCTGCCGTCCACGTTACATATTACTACGAAAAACACTATTTTACTATGTCTTTTTTTTTAATTTTTCATAAAAGTTTAGATACTCCCCATTTTTTTGATGGACTCTGATACCAGTTTTTTGAAGAGGGGAGCCATTTTATCCGATGCCTCCTGGACCTCCTGGTGGGACAGAGGCGCGTCTGTCATGCCGCAGGCCAGATTGGATATACAGGAAATACCGCATATCTTCATGCCCATGTGATTGGCCGCCACTGCCTCGCAGGCCGTACTCATGCCCACTGCATCCCCGCCCAGTATCCTACACATCTTTACCTCATACGGACTTTCATAGGCAGGTCCTGTGAGCTGTACATAGACCCCCTCCTGTATCCTGATTCCCAGCTCAAGGGCAGTGGAACGGATGATGTCCCTCAGGTCCTCATCGTATATGTGGCTCATATCCGGGAACCTTGGTCCCAGCTCCTCCAGATTCGGCCCGATAAGGGGCGAGGGGACAAAACAGGATATCTGGTCCTTAATGAGCATGAAATCCCCTGCCCCATAATCATAATTCACTCCGCCCGCAGCATTGGTCAGAAAGAGGATTTTTGCCCCCATAAGCTTCATCAGGCGGGCAGGGAGGACCACATCCGACATGGAATAGCCCTCATAATAATGGACCCGTCCCTGCATCAGCACTGCCGGAACCCCATTTATGCGGGCAAACACAAACCTGCCCTTATGGCCGGGTACCGTGGATACGGGAAATCCCTCTATATCACGGTAATCAATGGTTCCCTGGATTTCCAGCTGCTCTGCATAGTCGCCAAGGCCGGACCCCAGCACCAGTGCCACCTTAGGTTCAAAGGGAATCTCATCCTTTATACTGTCGTAGCAGTTTCTCAGCTTGTCATACACAGGATTTGTCATATCTGTTCTCCTTTCTTACGGAAGGCTTACCCCTCCTTTATTATGTGAAGTATATCATACCTGAGCCACAGGGCTCAACCTTTAATGCGGGGCAGGCACCTTCTTTCTGTGTTCCCGCCGGTTCTGCCTGTACCACACTGCCAGAAGGGCCAGCAGTCCCACGCTTATGCCTATGAGCCCTGCCCCCACTGTTATGACAAAACCGCTGCGTACCCAGTACCAGAGATTTCCCTCCCGGCCTTCATCCTGAACCTCCGGCGCGGGTACATGGCCTGCTTCCTGAGCCGCTTCCAAAAAGACGGGAGCAACCGGGGAAACCTGCCTGTAAACCATCTCCAGAGCATAAGTTTCCGGTTGTGTCCAGCTGACTTCCCCCTCATATGCGGCCTCATAGTCTCTGAGGAGCTTTTGGCCCCGGACCATGGCCTGACGGCACATTCTCCCCTCCTCATCCTCATACGGCTCCCCTGACCAGTCTGCATAGAGTATGCGGTACTCCATGGGAGACAGCCCCATAAACTCCAGCAGCTTCCCTCCCATGGACACACAGGTCTCTAAGACCGCATCCCCCGGTATGACCAGGGAACCCCCATGGTATTCATCCGCGCCATAGGCGTGGAAGGTGACAGGTGCCGTAAATCCATCCTTCCATTCCTCCCTTACAATCCTGCTTTCCCTCAGGAACAGGGTTCCCTCTGCCTGGCTTCCCGATACATCCTCTTTCAGGGAAATAGAGCCGGGAATCCCTTCAGCCCCTTCCACACCGGTATACACCATCTTCCGTTCCAGATGCCGGCCGGCATCCTGTCCCGGAATGGTCAATATCTCCCAGTAATCCAGCCTGTACTCCTTTCCATCGCCGTCCCAGTACCGGTCTGGGGGGTCCTGGAATTCCCCATCCTCTGCCGGCTCCACGTTCCGGGTAATCCGAATCTCCGGGCCGTATCGTCCCTCCTCCGGTTCCTGTGCCGCCATGGCCGGAGCACGGCCTGACAGCCAGAAAACAGCAGCAGCCACAGCCACAGCAAATGCTGCCCTGCCCATTATCACCCTTAAATTTATCCGTTTTTCCAACGGTATCCTTTTTCCTCTATCTGTCATAAGCATTCCTCCCGGCTATACGCCATCTTACAAACTGCGGGAGAACAGAATACAAATCATATGAAAATGTCAATGTGCATAAATGAAAACTGCCTGCTAAAATGGGAATTACGGGTTTCAGAAGGAAACCTCGTCTCTGTGCTGATGCACAGCCAGATGTCTGAAGAAAACAATCTGTGGTCTTATTATACATAACCTGAGGACAGGAATCAAGGGCAATTTCGATATTATTCGCCTCATATGCAGCCGGAGAAATGCAGCTGTTCACACGGTACGTCCTCCTGGCCGATAAAAACGTTCCCCATCCCTCCCTTGACCGCGGTGGGTCAAAAAGACGGCATCCCCTCTCCTTATAGAAGGAATACCGTCCTGCACTTATCTGTCAATGCACCGTCAACTGAATTACGGTCTGAACTGGCTGTACTTGTGTCCGGAAGCGATTCCTCCCCTGTAGGCCGCCAGCTCGCTTACTGTCACCAGCTGATATCCCCGCGCTGTCAGCTCCGGAATCAGCACCACTGCCGCATCTGCTGTCGTACTGTAGATATCATGCATCAGTATGATGTCCCCATCCTTTACCTGGCTCAGCACGGTGTCAATGGTCCTCTGCGCATTCCTGTGCTGCCAGTCCCTGGTATCAATGGACCACATAATGGCCGGCATACCCATGGAGCCCAGCACATTGAGGGATGCCGCGTCGATATATCCGCCCGGCGGGCGCATAAGGACAGGAGATACGCCGCAGACAGCCTGAATCTTCTGGTTGGTGGAACCCACCTGGCTTACGATTCCCTCCGCACCGATTTTTGTCAGATATTTGTGGTCATGGGTGTGGTTGGCAACCTCGCATCCCTGGTCCACCATCCGCTTAATGACGCCTGCATTTGCGTTGACATTGGAGCCCAGCATGAAGAAAGTCGCCCTTCCTCCATTGGCCTGCAGGCTGTCCAGAATCCGGCCGGTCACTGATGTCTTAGGTCCGTCGTCAAATGTGAGGGCAATCATAGGTCTGGACGGGTCAATACCATGGGAAACCACCGGGTCCGCGGGAACCCCTGCCCCCTTAGCCGTGATGGAAGCCCGTATACCGTCCACCCTGAGACCTGCCCCCTCCTGTCCGGCGGATGCGCCATTGGCTGCCCAGTCTGTCCAGGAGCCGTTCTGAAGTACTTTGTAGTATAAATCATATCCTGCCGCGCCGCTGCCAGTCAGCTCCATACGAATGGACTCCAGAGGCATGACGCCTTCTGCTCCGCCTGTCTCAGCTCCATCCTCTGCCCAGGAGAGCCATCCTGAACCGCTGAGATTCACCTGATAGCGTATTCCCACCTGCATACCGGCCGGAATATGTATCAGATTAGCCCTTATGGCCGTGACCCACGAGTTGACCGGGGCCGAACACATATTGTTATCGGCCGTGGCCGCGCTCCAGCCCTGCTGCAAAATGAAAGCGCTGTAGTTTACCTGGAGGGATTCCTGGCCCGGGACCGGCTGTACTGCCTGGCCTTCCGGCTGAGCTTCCTGCTCCTCCGGCTGAGACTCCTGGCCTTCCGGTTGAGCCTCCTGGCCTTCCGGCCGGGCTGCCTGCTCCTCCGGCTGAGCTGTCTGGCTATCGGTCTGAGCTGCCACTCCCGGCCCTGTCTGGGCTGACTTTGCCGCACCTACCCCCGTGCTGCCGGCCAATGCCGTCATTCCCTGCATACTTAAAATAATTCCGACTGCTACGACAGCAGCCAGAATCTTTGACTTTTTCCCACATCTGATCATTCACATTCTCCTTGCATCATGTCTTTATTTGAGGAAATGATATCCTCTCCGAACACAGTCCTGCATAACATCACATATTCCTTGAAATACAGGTGGTCCTCCAACTCCTTCAGAGCATGGGCTATCCCCCAATAATACCGGGCATGCTTCCGTTTATCCTTCTCGTTAAACCGCTGCCATATGGCATCGCCCACCACCAGATAATCTCTGGCCGTACAGCGCATGTTGCTGAGCTTGTCCCCCAGGGCCAGTATCTTAATCTCCCAGGACGCCGTGCAGAGATGCCTGACCGTACGGGTCTTTCGCTCCTGCCAGCTGCGGCTTTTATCTTCGCTCTCATCCACCACCAGGTCCGCTACCCTGGAACCAAACGCATCCTCCAGTTCTTCCCTGGTAACTCCTGCATCCTCCATTACATCATGGAGCAGGGCTGCCGCAATGATTTCCTCATCATCCGTAAAGGCGGACACAATCACTGCCGTCTCCATGGGATGCGTGATGTACGGAATCTCCGTGCCCTTTCTGAAAGCTCCTTTGTGGGCTTTATCTGCAAACGCAGCCGCTTCTCCAATCATAGGTCTTACTCCTTCTGTGACAGCACTATTTATATTCCTTATGTACCTCTCCCTTTGATGTCAGGAATCACACCTATCATACCATATTCAGCGGATATTTTGAAGAGTATTGTGGAATCTTTGCCATTTTCCAAGTTAAACTTGTAAGAAAAGAGAATTTCTGATATGCTATAGAGGTATTTTTTCCGCATTACTTAAGGAGGATAATTCATGGATCGTCATTCGTCATATTCGGCTCCCCGCAGCGAACGTGCTTCCGGTTCTTACGGCAGCAACCGCGGCAGGAGCAGCAAACGCAACACCTATAATAAACGTTCATGGAACGATAACAGAAAACTGCATACCCTGGTATTCTACATACTTCCCTTTATCTTAATCAATCTGGTCATATTCATCCTGGCCACGTCCACACCCAAGATAGAGTATGATGCATCTGACACCAAGGATTACCGCAGCGTGGACATATCCATCCGCATACGCTCCTTTCTCCCTATAAGCGAGATGAGCGTCACCATGGAATCCCAGCCCCTTGAAATGGAAAAGGAAAAGGGAGTCTACAAAGCCACCCTGACCAACAACGGAACCCTCCAGATATATGTGAAGGGCTGGAACGGAATGTCTGCCAGACTGTCCGACACCATTCAGGCACTGGACGATATGGCGCCCACCATTCAGGAAGACTATGTGATGGAAAATGGAATCCTTACCATCACGGCGGAGGACAGCCAGTCAGGTATTAACTTTGATGCGGTCTATGCCACGGATGAAGATGAAAAGACCGTCAAACCCAGCCATATCAATAAAGAATCCGGAGAGATCACCTTCCCCATGGATACCCAGACCCTTGTGGTTTTTGTGGAGGATTACGCGGGTAATACCATAAAGAGCTCCTATACCAGCCTGAAGGACGGCTTAGACCTCAGCAACCGTGACACGGAATTCCCCTCAGACGGCACCAACGGCACAAATGGCAGCGGTTCCAAGGACGCCGGCACAGATAAGGAAACCAGTAAGGCCAAGGAATCCACCAAAGCCAAGGAGTCCACTAAGGCCAAGGAGTCCGCCAAAGCCAAGGAATCCACCAAGGCTGAAGAATCCTCCAAGGCCAAGGAGTCTGCCAAGGCCAAGGAATCCACCAAAGCCAAAGAGACCACTAAGGCCGCAGAATCCTCCAAGGCTAAAGAGTCAACTGCGGCAACAACGGCTGCCCCTCCCGCCGACCCGCAGTCACCATCGCCCACCCAGGCATCACAGGCTCCGTCGCCCACCCAGGCGCCACAGACACCGTCGCCTACCCAGACGCCACAGTCTCCGTCGCCTACCCAGACATCTCAGGCCCCGTCGCCTGATAACGGTTCGGGAGATAACGTCACCATCGTACCCCTGGGCTGACACTTATCTGAGCTATCTGTAAAATATCAATTGTAAAATAAGACCATGGCTCCCTCCGCAGAACCATGGTCTTATTTTTACCCAATATTCTATTTCATATTTTATCCAAATCCTGTCACTGTCTTCCCGCATCCATAATGTCGTCAATGATATCCACATATTCAGAACAGTATTTTTCGTACATAGGGGCCGCGGCTTCCCGGAACCGTTCTTTTTCCCTGGCATCCAGCTCCGTCACCACACAGCCTGCTCCCCTGACCCTGTCTTCTGAGGTTCTCTCGCGCTCAGCCCACAGTTCACGCTCATACAGAGCCGATTCCCGGGCACAGTCCCGTATAATGTTCCCGTATTCCTCCGGCAGCTTATCCCAGGTAGACTGGGCTGCCAGCTGAAGCTCCGGAACCCTGGTGTGTTCGTCCAAAGTGAAATATTGGGCCACCTCATAATGCCTGGTGGACTCATAAGAAGGCCAGTTGTTCTCGGCCCCGTCTATCTCCCCTGTCTGCAGGCCTGAATATACATCCCCAAAAGCCATGGGTACCGGCGTTGCCCCCAGAGCCTGAATCGTATCCATCATCAGTTCAGATTCCTGAACCCTGATTTTAAGTCCCTTCATGTCGTCCAGAGACTCAATGGGCCTGTCCGTACTGTAGAAATTACGGGCGCCCGCATCATACCAGGACAGCGGCACCAGGCTGGAACCGCCGAAGGAATTCATGAAATCCGTACCAATCGGCCCCTCCAGCACTTTCCACATGTGCTCCCGTCCCGTATACAGGTAGGGCATCTGAAGCACATTCAGCTTTGGCACGAACTCGGCAAGGGGCGACAGGGATACCCTGGCAAAATCCACGCCGCCAAACTGCAGCTGTTCAATCACCGTTTTCTCGTCTCCGAGAACACCGCCGGCATTGACCTGTATCTCCACCCTGCCTCCGGTCTTTTCATATACCAGCTCCGCAAATTTATAAGCTCCCTGGGTGGTAGGATAATCCTCCGCCTGATTCTCAGCATATGTCAGGACGAGCTCCGGAACTGTCTTCTGTGCCGTACCGTCCTTACTTATGCCTGCGCAGGATGCGGCCAGAATCATGACAGCGGTGCAGGCCATCAGGTAAATTACATTTTTTCTCAAGCAGCCGTCCCTCCCTTCGGATATATCATACCCCAGTTACCAGGCCCGGTCAAGGCGGGCCGTCTCTTTAATTATTCCCTGTCCTGCCTTCCACTCTTGAGGCTGCATAACGGTAAAATTCTTCTTTCTCATTTCCAAGCACGCGGTTTGTAAATATAAATCCATGGGTGGTATCGCTGAATATGATAATCATGGCAGGTTTCCTGGATATCCGTTTCACCGACTTCCACAGCAAATCTGATGTATCATTTCCCACCCGAATGTGAAGCCCCTTGTCGTCAATGGCAACCTGGGTGTCCTGGGTAATCCCCGCCGCCTGTTTTTTTGCCTTGCCATAAATCATCAGCGGCTGAATGACCGTAAAAAGGCAGCACCCCAGAACGATAAGGCACCTCATGAATCCCTGGGCCTGGTCCCACCTGGAGAATACCAAAGCAAATGCAGCCACTGTGAATATAATATTGCAAAGTCCCGCCATGGAACCGTATATATAGTACATGGAAAGCTGCCATAAGTCCCGCGCCGTTGTCCTGTATGTGTATGTGTATGTGTATCCCATTCATATGCTCCTTGTGCGGATGTCCTGAATCTTAACAGAGTGGCGACATGACCGCCACTCTGAAATCTCATTATATCATGATAAACCATTTTCCCGTAACCGGTGATTAATGGGCCAGTACAGATGGAAGCCACATGCTGACGGCCGGAATAAAGGTAATCAGCAGAAGGGTGATAATCATACACACATAGAATGGCAGCGTAGCCTTAACCACCCGCTCCATTGGCACCTTTGAGACCGCAGAGCCAATGAAAAGAACCGCACCAACCGGAGGGGTCAGAAGTCCGATACCGCAGTTAAGCACCACCATGATACCAAACTGAATCGGGTCCAGGCCAATGGATGTTGCGATAGGAAGCAGGATGGGTGTGGCAATCAGGATGATTGGCGCCATATCCATGATACATCCAAGTACCAGAAGAATCAGGTTCAGCAGCAGGGCCAGAAGAATGGGGTTATTGGTCATGCCTGTGATTGCGCTGGCAGCCAGAACAGGCACATGCAGCTGGGTAAGGCAGAACCCGAAAATATTGGATGTGGCAATCAGTATCATTACGATGGACAGGGTGTCCACGCTGTCTCCCAGCACTCTCCAAACTCCCTTCCAGTCCAGTCCCTTGTAGATAAACACGCTGACAATCAAGCTGTAGATAACAGCAACCGCAGCGGACTCTGTAGCCGTAAACACGCCGCCTACCACGCCGAATACAACTATCAGCACAGCTGCCAGTGCCCAGAAGGAAACACTCAGCTGTTTAACCAGGTTGATAATGCTGAATTTCTCGCCCTTAGGGTAATTGCGCTTAACGGAAATGATATAGGATCCTATCATCAGCGTTACGGCCAGCAGTGCTCCCGGAATATATCCTGCCAGGAAAAGGCTTCCCACGGAGATGCCGCCTGCTGTGGTGGCATAGATGACCATATTGTGGCTGGGCGGCACCAGAAGTCCCTCACAGGATGAGGTAATGGTTACAGCTGTTGAGAAATCGTCGTCGTATCCCTGGTCCACCATCATGGGAATCAGGATGGATCCAAGGGAAGCCGTATCTGCTGATGCGGAGCCTGAGATACCGCCAAAGAAGTAAGAAGCGACAATATTAACCATTGCCATGCCGCCCCGCATCCAGCCAACGCATGCATTAGCCAGCGCAATCAGCTTTTCGGAAATACCGCCGGAGCCCATCAGGCATCCCATGGTGATAAAGAAAGGAACTGCCATCAGGCTGAAGGAGCTGATGCCCTTTACCATCTGCTGGCAGATGGTGGTCAGGTTATGTCCCTGGAACAGAAGGCAGAACACAGATGAAAGGGCCACCGCGTAGGCGATGGGAAAACGCAGGAAAACCATCAGAAAGAAACTCCCCAGTAAAATCAGAATTGCCATGCTATTTGCATCCATTACTCCATCCCCTCCTTTACAAAGAAGCTCTTAACATGATTATATAAGGCCTCTACTTCAAAAACCAACATGGCCACTCCGGCCAGAGGCACCGGGAAATACATCCAGAACCTGGAGACCTTGGGCATGCTCACATATGTGCCTTTAGCTCCGATTCCTGTTGCATACTTCCAGCCCACCGTAATCATGATTACCGCAAGGGCAAGCACCGCCAGGTCAGCCACAATATCCAGGCTTCTTACCAGCTTGGGAGGCAGATACCGGTCAAACGCGGTCATGCGGATATGGGCGCCCCTTCTGATGGCAAGAGCTGCCGAAAGCACTGCCATATAGGACATACAGGTCAGAACCACTTCTTCACTCCACGCGGGATCGGGAATGAACGGAATGTACCTTCCTGCCACAGCCATGGTCGTGATAAGGATATCCACTACCAGAAGAAGTTTGCAAAGGAACAGCACGGCCCTGTATGTCATATCATACGCGGGCCTGATTTTATCAATCTTTTGAAATATTGCAGGCATATTGATTCCCCTTTCAAAAACTACAGGCACAGAGTTTATTCATTTGCCCTGTGCCTGTCTGATTGCCGCTTATTATTTGTTCATGTCAAGAATCTGCTGATACAGTTCAGCCTGGCCCTTTGTAGAAGACTCGATGATGTCTTTACAAGCATCCTGCCATGGCTTGATATCAGGAACCTCAACCACGTTGATGCCGTCGGCCTTCAGTTCTTCCAGCACCTTGTTCTCAGCTTCCTCAGAAATAGTTCTGTTGAACTGGGATGCAGCCTTTCCGGCTTCCACCAGGATGTTCTGCTGCTCTTCTGTCAGCTTATCCCAAGCTTCATCCGTAATGATAACCTGGATTGCGCCCAGTGTATGGCCATCCAGAATCAGGTTTGGCGCAACTTCCTGGAATGCGTTGGAACTGTAGTTTGCGATTGGCTGCTCAGCACCGTCCACAACACCTGTCTGAAGCGCGGAGTACAGTTCGTTGAAGGAAACTACCGTTGGGCTTGCGCCAAGGCCTTCCACCATACCGTTCATGATCGGGTCGTTGGACACACGCAGCTTCATGCCCTTTAAGTCATCTAAGCCCTTAACTTCCTTAACAGTGAAGAAGTGACGGAAACCTTCCTCGCCGTAGTACAGGCCTCTTACGCCAAGTCCGTTGTCATGCGGTTCCATCAGGAACTCAGGAGCCAGATCGCTGTCAGCAAACTTCCAGAAGTGGTCACGGTTTGCAAATGTATAAGGAATGGACAGAAGCACGGACTTCTCAGCGCCGTAGCTTGTCAAGGCAAACGCGGAAATACGGGAAATATCAATGGTGCCGCCGCCGCCCAGCATGGTATCCAGAACGTCGTTCTCTGAACCAAGGACACCGCTGGCCTGCAGGTCAATCTTAATCTTGCCGCCGGACATCTCCTCAACGGTTTCCTTAAACTTAGAATCAGTCTGTCCAACAATGGTATCCAGCGGGTTAACCTCTGCCATAACCAGGGTAACCTCCGGCATATCGCTGGTATCAGCTGCTGCTTCGGTCTTAGCCTCCTCGGCTGCATCCCCCTCTGTCTTTGCGGCCTCTGTAGCAGGTGCCTCAGTTGCTGCGGGAGCTGCTGTGGCTGCTGTATCAGGGCTCTTTAAGCCACAGCCTGCCAGGGAACCGGCTACCATCGCTGCACACAATGCGGTGCTAATCCATCTTTTTTTCATGAAACGTGTCCTCCTCTTAATACTTTTTTCATGCTCTCACATGATTTTTTTATGTTTTCTTAACACTGACTTTATTATAAGAGTATTTCACGTTTCTGAATATAGTAAATTTTTGTGAATCATAGTAGGATTTTAACCTGTTTCCTTCATCCATTTATGCAAATATTACATATATCGTCTTTATACAATCTTTATCCCTTCTGGAAAATAGACAATCTGTACTCCGTGGGACTCTGACCCGTTATGCGCTTGAACACCTTTGCAAAGTAGTTGGAATCACCGTAGCCCACTGCCCTTCCAATCTCCTTCACATTGACCGTTGGCTGTTCCAGCATCTTCTTGGCCTCCTTTATCCTGTACCGTGTCAGGTAGGATGTGAAATTTTGGTCAAAACACTGCTTGAACAGCTTGCAGAAATAGGCCTCTGAATAATTCATGGCCCTTGCGGCATCCTGCATGGAAATGTCAAACATATAATTCTCATGTATGTACTGGCTGATTAATGACGTAACCTTAGACAGGCGGGCATGTCCTCCGTCCTCCGGCTCTTCTGTGTCCGCCGTCACGGGGTTCTCATTTTCATCCTCATCCCCTCCGCTCTGCCGTTGCTCCCCCGCTATATGCATGGCCTCCTCCACCACCAGCATCAGCTCCTGCTCGTCGTAAGGCTTCAGAAGATAATCCAGGGCCCTTACCGTAATGGCCTTTTTTGCATAGGAAAACTCGTCAAATGCTGTCAGGAATATGATGCAGCAGTCCTTGTCCGCCTGCCGAATCTGCTGGGCTGCTTCTATGCCGTTTATACCCGGCATCTCAATATCCAGAATAGCAATCTGTATCTTTTCCTCCTCATAGATTTTAAGGGCTTCCCTGCCATTGGCTGCCTGGAATATCCGGCATCTGTCCCCCAGATTTTTCTGCAGCGTCTTGTAAAGGACCTGTCTCTCAATCATCTCATCATCCGCAATCAGTAAACGTAACATTGGCTCCCCCTTATATCTTCTGATAGTCCTCTTCCCGGACGGCAGGCAGGATAATCTGCACCACGGTCCCCTTGCCGGCCCTGCTGTAAATTCTCAAACCCCCATCCTCATACATGGATTTAATCCTCTGGTATATATTCCCCAGCCCAATGCCCACCCTGGCTGTCCGATGTCCCTTAAGTGCGTCCATAAGCCGTTTCAGCGTCTCTTCATCCATACCGACTCCGGTGTCCGCCAGGGAAATGACTAGCTTATCCTTCTGTTTCCATATCCTTAAAAATATCCGTCCCCCTTCTTCCTTCCTGGCTATGCCGTGTATGATGGCATTTTCCACCAGCGGCTGAAGGGTAAAGGCCGGTATCATAGTCTCGCTGCCGTCCACCTCCACCCGGAAGTTATGACTGACACGGCTGCCAAAACGCATCTGCTGTATGTACATATAATCCTGCACCACCTTAAGCTCCTGGTCCAGAGGCACAATCTGCTCTGAGGTCTTAAGATTATAGCGGAAGAGATTTCCCAGACTGGATATCATCCGCTCTGTGGTCTGGGCTTCCTCCAGTTTAGCCATGCAGGAAATCATGTTCAGTGTATTAAACAGGAAATGCGGATTAATCTGGCTCTTAAGAAGTTCCAGGCGGGCCGCGTCCAGACGTTTCTCCATCTCGATGCGCTCCACCTCCTCCTTATGAAGGCGCTCCGCCATCTCATTTTTCTCCTTCAGGGTATTGATATACCCTTCTGTGGCATGTTTCATCTTATTAAATGCCTGGACCAGCTCTCCCATCTCATCCCGGTTTTCCACCACCAGGTCCTCGCCCCCAAAATCATTTCTGGCTATCTCCCTGGAACTGTGGGCCAGTTTTACCATAGGGACAATCAGGGTATTGGACAGAAGCTTGGTCAGGCAGATGACCGTAATAATCATCAGAACGGAACAGGCCATAATCATGTAGGGAAGGTCATAGAGGAGGGGAACCTTTTCCTGATAGCTGCGCTTTCCCTCCTTCAGAGTGGACTGCATCAGCCTTCTGGCATAGGTCTGCAGATACCCCTGCATTCCATATACCCTGTACAACCGCTCCACAAATCCGTCCTCCGACTGGTCCATGTGAAGGACCTGGTCCCGGAAAATCTGGTAGCCTTCATAGCCGTTCTTAATATTCCACGTCCTGGCATACCGCTCTGGTCCAATAACATCATAGTCAAAGGGCAGGGCGTCAATGCTGCTCTCTGTCTTAAAACAGGCCAGCCTGTATTGCTTTGCATTCTCCCAGGTCTGCTCCCTCACATAGAGCTCAAAGGCTTCCGCTTCCTGCTCCATGGACTCCTGCACATCATAGCAGAGGGAATTGTCATTGAGAATCACGTTAAAACTTTCCAGGGAGAAATTCATGACCAGCATATTAAAGGCAATGGACAAACCCATTACCAGAATGACAACCACGGAAAATGCGCCCAGCTTTTTTTTCAAGGAGATTGAAAGCCACTGATTTTTAATATAAGAAAACATACCCCACCCCAATCGCACCAGAATGTGTCTGCAGCCTGCTTTCTTCCGGCTGTTTATCCAATTTGCGCTCTGCGTAACCGTGTCATGCACCCTTTACCATACCATCCCTCCGGGATTTCCCACGATCCGGCCAGTGTCTTTCGCCATTATACCATATAATGACAGGGAGCGCAAAGCCCCCGGCCTTGCGCTCCAGTTATTCCCATTCGCCTATTTTGTTTTACTATCTTCGGGTTTTGAAGCGGTTATCTGCTTCTGCTCCTCCTTGGACGTGCCTATCTGTTTCTGTTCTTCCCTGGAAGTACTTATCTGCTTCTGCTCCTCCTTGGACGTGCTTATCTGCTTCTGCTCTTTCTTGGAAGTACCTATCTGCTCCTGTTTCTTCTTGGACGTGCTTATCTGCTTCTGCTCTTTCTTGGAGGTGCCAATCCGCTTCTGCTCTTCCCCGGACATGCCAATCCGCTTCTGCTCTTCCCCGGACATGCCAGTCCGCTTCTGCTCTTCCCTGGACATGCCAATCTGCTTCTGTTCTTCCTTGGAGGTGCTTATCTGCTCCTGCCCTGCCCCGGACGCAGCCATCCGCTTCTGTCCATCCTTTGCAGCCGCGGCCATCTCTGCTTCCTGTGCCACGGTATCTGCCTTCTTTGGAGATGCTGTTTTACCGGACACCTTTTTCCTGGCCGCAGGCTTTTTATCCGCAGGCTTTTTATCTGCCGCCTTTTTAACCCCAGGCTTCTTTGCCTCAGGTTTCACGGCTTCTTCCACCTGTGTGCATGTGTAGATGCTGACGCTCATTGGCGGTATATAGACTTCAATGGAATTGTCATTTTCATCCCATTCCAGCTTCCGGGATGTCTTGGCACGTCCGTTGACCCTGCCTTCCCCGCCAAAGTCCCTGGAGTCGGTGTTGAATATCTCCTTATACTTGCCGTGGAAGGGAACTCCCACGCGGAATTTCTCGTGCTCCATGTTGTCAAAATTGCAGATAAAGAGAAGGGTTTCCTTATTTTTCCTGCTCTTTCGCAGGAATATGATTATGCTCTCATTCTGATAGCTGCAATTAATCCACTCAAACCCATCGGGATCATAATCCATCTCATACAGGGCCGGGTGCTCGCGGTACAGCCTGTTAAGCGCTTTCACGTAATCCTGCATATTTTTGTGAACAGGATACTCCAACAGTCCCCACTCCAGGGACGCGCCCTCATTCCACTCTGCCACCTGGGCATATTCCTGGCCCATGAACAGCAGCTTCTTTCCGGGATGTCCCATCATAAAGGCATAGGCAGCCCTCAGATTTTCGGCCTTCTTTTCCAGGGTTTCGCCCGGCATCTTGCCAATCATGGAGCCCTTGCCGTGAACCACCTCATCGTGTGAGAATACCAGCACAAAGTCCTCGCTGTAAGCATACAGCATGGAAAATGTCAGCTCCCCATAATTGTTTTTCCTGAACAGGGGATCGCATCTCATATAGTTTGTGAAATCATTCATCCAGCCCATGTTCCACTTATAATTAAATCCCAGGCCGCCCTCTTTCGGATCGCCTGTAATCATTGGCCACGCAGTGGACTCCTCCGCTATGATGACCGTTCCGTCCTTCCGGCCCTTGAATACGGAATTCAGATGCTTCAGGAATTCCATTGCCTCCAGATTTTCATTGCCGCCATATAGGTTGGGCACCCACTCGCCGTCATTCTTTCCATAGTCCAGATAGAGCATGGAGGCAACCGCATCCATCCTGATTCCGTCCGCATGGTACTTGTCCGCCCAGAACAGCGCATTGGCAATCAGAAAATTTGACACGCCGGGACGGCCGTAATTGTATATCAGGGTGCCCCAATGGGGATGGGATCCCTTCCTGGGGTCCATGTGCTCATAGACGCAGGTGCCGTCAAACACAGCCATTCCATAGGCATCCCTGGGGAAATGGGCCGGCACCCAGTCAAGTATGACGCCGATTCCCTGTCCGTGCATATAGTCCATAAAGTACATGAAATCCTCAGGAGCACCGTAACGGCTGGTTGGGGCATAATACCCTGTAACCTGATAGCCCCAGGATTCATCCAGAGGATGCTCCATCACAGGCATGAGCTCCACATGGGTATATCCCATGTCCTTTACGTACTCCGCCAGCCTTGGGGCCAGCTCGCGGTAATTATAGAATTCGGAACCCACCAGGTCCTTTCCTGTCTCATCCTTGACCGTCTCCTTGCGGATCCAGGAGCCCAGATGAACCTCATATATGTTCATGGGCTTGTCCTTTGTATCTGTTTTTGCCCTCTGATCCATCCATGACTTGTCGTTCCATTTATATTTATCAATATTCCATACAATAGACGCGTTATTGGGACGCAGCTCTGCGTAGTTTGCATAGGGATCCGCCTTCAGCATGGGATCCCCTGCTCTTGTCTTTACCTCGTACTTATATATCTCACCTTCATGCAGGCCGGGAATGAACAGCTCGAACACACTGCCGTCCCCCTCTCCCAGGCGGCGCATCTGATGGCGTCTTCCATCCCAAAGATTGAAATCCCCCACCACGCTGACGCGCATGGCGCACGGCGCCCACACGGAAAAGTACACGCCGGATACTCCGTCAATGGTCATGGGATGGGCGCCCATCTTCTCATAAATCGTATAGTGGATGCCCGCTGCAAATTTCTTCAGATCTTCTTCCCGGTATTGGGGAGCAAATGAATAGGGATCATAGAGTTCCTCCGTCACCCCATTGTCATAGGTGACCACCAGGGTATAGGGCGTCTTGCTCTTGCGTGGTATCAGCGCCGCGAAAAAGCCAGCCTCGTCCGCCAGTTCCATGGGATATTTCTTCCCGGTTGAGGAAATCTTTACACTGATTTCAGCCGCGGTGGGTACCAGCGCCTGAATCAGAAGTCCCTCCTCTGTCAGATGGGGTCCCAGCATGGCATGGGGATTGGATGCTTCCGAATACACCAGTTCTTCAATCCCTGCCCAATCCATCAAATCATATAATTTCTGTTCCATATTATTGCCCCCTTGTAAGTTTATTCATTCTTCGGTCTGATATCAGCACGCCCGCTGTATATCCTACTCCTAAAGGGTATTTGCCCTGTCAGCAATATTCTGTCTGAAATTAACCACGTCATGCTCGTATTCTTCATCCATAAGGGGAGAAGTAATCATGAAATCCGCGCTGGCCTTGTTATTTGCAATGGGGATGTCATAGACCTGGGCAATCCTTAACAAAGCCTTAACGTCCGGATCGTGGGGCTGCGCTGTCAGCGGGTCGGAAAAGAAAATAACAAAATCAATTTTTCCTTCCACAATCTTGGCCCCAATCTGCTGGTCGCCGCCCAGAGGGCCGCTGTTATACCCCTTTACAGGCAGGTTGGTTGCATCCGTAATCATACGGGCCGTTGTGCCGGTCCCGCAAAGGAAATGCTTGGACAGTATATCCTTATGCTCTCCGCACCACTGTATCAGTTCCCGTTTCTTCTGGTCGTGGGCAATCAGGGCAATGTTCTTCTGTTTGCGTATTGTCATAGGTAAATAATCCATTTTCATCTGTCTCCTTTCAGTCTGTCACTTTGTTGGTGATGGTTCCTATCCCTTCTATGGTACACTCCACCACATCTCCCGGAACCAGGAATTTAGGCGGGTCAAAGCCCATGCCCACTCCGGCCGGGGTCCCTGTGGCAATAATGGTTCCGGGCTGTAAGGTCATTCCCCGGGAGAGTTCGCTTACAATGTGGCTGATATCAAATATGAGCTGTTCCGTATTGCTGTCCTGGCGAAGCTCGCCGTTCACCCTGGACTGTACCTGCACCTTGGGCGGATAAGACAATTCATCCACAGTGGCTATGCATGGTCCCATGGGCAAAAAGCCGTCCAGCCCCTTGCCGAAATACCACTGCTTATGCCGTGTCTGCAGGGTCCTGGCGCTGACGTCATTGATGATGGTATATCCGAATATATAGTCCTTTACCTCTTCCTCCCTGACATGGGATGCCTCGCGGCCTATGATGACTGCCAGCTCTGCCTCGTAATCCAAATCCGTCACAATATCCCGGTGGCTGGGGATTCCTGCCCCGGGATCCGTGGCCCGGTTCACCCGCTTGGAAAAATAGACGGCATAGGGTCTTTCCCCGTCAAATGCTTCCTTCTTAAATCTGGCTGATTCCTCTGCGTGAGCCATATAATTGATTCCCAGGCAGATAACATCCTGCCGCGGGTGGGGAATCGGAGCTAAAAGGCTTACCTCCCCAATAGGGGCAGCACCCCTGACCTTATACGGGTCCTGGCCGGACGCGTATTCCAGCAGCTGCTTCTCCGAATCGCTGATGGTCTCTATCAGCTCCTGCATGGTCTTATAATCCATATCCAGGGAAGCAAGGGGATAAACCCAGCTTCCGTCCCTGCTGATGACTCCAAGTCCGGATTTGTGTTCGATTTCATATGTAACTAGTCTCATAATGCCCTCCTGCTCATACCATTACGTGTATCTCATGTTTACTCTATCACATTTTTCCGAATTTTTCTACGATTTTGCCATTATTTCAGAAATCGCTCTTTCTCCCTGTCAGGGGTCTTCTTCCTAATAAATGGATTCCCGGAGTATCTTATGTATCTGGATTACCAGGGTGGGCAGGAATGCGGCCGCCGCCAGGGTGGTAAGCTGGCTCAGGCTTAAGTCGGCTGCGGCAAACATGATTTGCAGGCCCGGCACAAAGAGCACCGCTGCCAGCAAAACCACTCCCAGCTGGAACGCCATGACGCTGTACAGATTGCTTCCCAGCCCCAGACGTATGATGGAGTGACTGCTCCGGCAGTTGAATCCGTGGAACAGCCGGGCCAGGGTGAGGGTGGAAAACGCCATGGTACAGGCCCTGCCCGCGCCGCCCTCATGAAGTCCGGTGGTATAGGCCCACATGGTGGCTGCCGCAATCAGGGCTCCCTGGACCAGGATATCCCGTATAAAGGAGGCCGTGAGGATACCCTCCTTTGGATTTCTGGGCGGCTCCTTTAGAAGCCCTTCCTCCGGGGGCTCCATACCTATGGCTATGGCCGGCAGGGAGTCCGTTATAAGGTTGATGAACAGCAGATGCACCGGCTTAAAGGGCAGCGGCAGGGACAGCAGAGACGTATATAATACGCAGAAAATCCCTGCCATATTTCCCGACAGAAGGAACTGGATGGAATTCTTTATGTTCCTGTATACATTCCTGCCGTTGGAAACCGCCTTTATGATGGTGGCAAAGTTGTCGTCCGCCAGTATCATGGACGCCGCATCCTTGGACACCTCGGTTCCCGTGATGCCCATGGCCACGCCGATATCAGCCTTCTTAAGGGCCGGGGCGTCATTGACGCCGTCTCCGGTCATTGCCACGATATGCCCCCGGTTCTGCCACGCCCTCACAATGCGTATCTTGTGCTCCGGCGACACCCTGGCATAGACCGAAATGTGTTCCAGGTTCCGGTTCAAATCCTCCTCTTCCATCCGGTCCAGCTCAGCTCCTGTCACCGCCATATTTCCCGGCGCAAAGATACCGATCCTCTCTGCTATGGACATGGCGGTCACTTTGTGGTCCCCTGTAATCATCACAGGACGTATGCCTGCCTGCCTGGCACTGGCCACTGCCTGGCGTGATTCCGGTCTGGGCGGGTCCATCATGGCGGTGAGGCCCAGAAACACCAGGTCATCCTCCAGCCTGCCTGACAGGGATGATTGTTCCCGGCTGTTCCCGGCCTTCGCCTCTGCATAGCCGGAATTGCCGTTCTCCTTTCCCGCCTCATTTAACGGACGGCATGCAAAGGCCAGGACCCGGAGTCCCCTGGCAGACCACCGGCTGTTCTGGTCCAGTATCCTCTGGCGGTCCGAGGACGACAAGGTCCGGCTGGGTATGGCTGCCCCGGCCCCCGGCCCGGCCGTTCCAGCCTTCTGACCGGCTGCCGGATTGGCCAGGCGGGTACATTTCTTGAGCAGCACATCCACGGCTCCCTTGACAAAGACGATATCGCTGCCTTCTATCTCATTTATGGTGGTCATGAGCTTGCGGCGGGAGTCAAAGGGAATCTCCCCCTTTCTGGGACTCTGGAGCCGGACCTGTTCCGGGATAAGCCCCGCCTCTCTGGCCATGTTGAACAGCGCTGTCTCCATAGGGTCCCCATCCTGGCCGGAGGCGTTGTTATTAAGAACCGCGGCCATAAGCAGGAGCCTGACATCGCTCCTTCTTGTTTCATTTTCCAGCCATGACGGCTGCTGCTGCGTATGGTTGATATACACCTGCTCCACATCCATGCGGTTCTGGGTCAGAGTTCCTGTCTTATCAGAACAGATCACGGAGACGCATCCCAGGCTCTCCACCGCCTTCAGATCTTTTATGATAGCCTGTTCCCTGGCCATCTTCTGGGTGCCCATGGCCTGGACAATGGTGACGATGGAGCTCAGTGCCTCGGGTATGGCCGCCACGGCCAGAGCCACGGCAAACATCAGGGCATCCAGCACCGGTTCCCGGCGGTACAGGCTTAGCAAAAACACCAGGCCGCAGATGGCGATGATGGCAATGGCCAGATGGCCGGAGAACCGGTCCAGGCTCACCTGAAGCGGCGTCTTCTGTTCCTTGGTTCCGTTCATCAGGACGGCTATTTTTCCGATTTCCGTGTTCATTCCCGTGGCTGTAACCACTGCCACGGCGCGGCCTGAAGTCACCAGGGAGCCGGAAAATACCATGTTGGTCCTGTCGGCCAATGCCACGGTTCTCTCCCGTGCCTTCACTGCCCCGGTGTGTTTCTCCACCCCCAGGGATTCTCCTGTGAGAGAGCTCTCATTGACGGTCAGTCCGTACACTTCCAGCAGTCTTCCGTCCGCGGCCACCATATCTCCGGTCTCCAGAAGCAGGATATCCCCCGGCACCACCAGAGCGGATGGTATGGTCATGCTGCGCCCGTCCCTGAGGACCCTGGCTTCAGGCGAGGAAAGCCGCTTTAAGCTGTCCAGGGATTTTTCCGCCTTCTGGTGCTGGACCGTACCCAGCACCGCATTCAGCAGCAGAACCGCAAATATGACCATGGCGCTCTCCGGATCCCCTGTGAGCATGGACACCGCGGCCGCTCCGATTAGGATGATCACCAAAAGGTCCTTGAACTGCGCAAGAAATACCTGCCACCACTGGAGCCGCCCGGCCTCCTCCAATACATTTTCCCCATATTCCTTAAGACGCTGCTGCGCTTCCCCGCTGTCAATTCCCTGCCTGCCGGAGTCCAGTCCGGCCAGCACCTCTGCCTCCGGCTGTTCAAACCAATCTGCCATCTGTCTCTCCCCTCTTCCCAAATTCATGGTTCTTATGGGCATGCGCCAGAGCGTCTGCTTCCCCGGCATCCCCCAGGCACCGCGTAAACAGATATAAAAATGCTCCCGGAAGCGCACACCCGCGCTGGTTCCGGGAGCACTCCATAAGAGTACCCACTCTAAATCTATGAATTAGTAAGAATCATTATGACCGGCCGTACCCGGCCGGGGCGAGAAAGCTTTACAGCCTGTCCTTAAAATCAATCTCTGCTGCCGAAAATCATGCCGAATGCCACCTTATAGCCTTCCTCAAGGGAATCTGTCTCCACATATTCCTCCCTGGTGTGGGCCCCTGCGCCGCGGAAGCTTCCCACGCACACGCTTGGAATTCCCAAAGACAGCGGGATGTTGCAGTCCGTGGAACCGGCGCAGTGTTTCGGCGCTTGCCCGGTCATCTCCTCCACCACCCTGTGAGCCCAGTCTGACAGGGCCTGTTTTCGTTTCGGGTCCACCGGCCCTTCGCAGGGTCTGACCCCGATAATCTCCAAAGACACATCCATCCCCTCTGATTTTCCCCGGTCAATCACCTTCATGAACTGACGTTCCATATATTCCAGGTTCTCCCTCCGGTCGGAACGGAACTCATACAGCATCTCCGCTTCCTGGGCAATGGTATTGACCGATGTCCCTCCTGATATCATGCCTACATTATAGGTAGTCTTTCCGCCCTCCGGCACCCGGATTCCATACAGCTCTCCCACCAGGGACGCCAGACACGCAATGGCATTATCATTTCCAAAGTTATTGTAGGAATGGCCGCCCCGTGTGCGGACCCTTACCCGGAAGCGCTTGGAACCAACCGCCCTGTCCACGATGCTGGAAAGAGAGCTGTCAAAGGTACAAAAGCGCTCCATCCTGTCACCGTAGTCCTCACAGATTTTGTGCACTCCCTTCAGGTTTCCCAGCCCTTCTTCCCCTGCATTGCACACCAGCAGAAGTCCCGGGGCATTCTCCCCGCGGATTTCCCTCCACCGGGGGGAATCCACATACCCGGCTATATATTTACCTGCCAGCAGAAGACATACCAGGCACGCCGTGTTGTCCCCCACGCCGGGACAATAGATACGTCCACCCTCCACCCTTAAGGGAAGTTCGGTCTCATCGGGAAACACCACATCCATATGGGCCATGAACACCTCTACCGGCCTGTCCTGCCTCACATCCGCCGGATACACCACATTAAGGGCCTGGTCAATATATACTCCCCTGGCGCCCTGAGCCTTAAGCCAGTTTGCGCAGAATTCAGCCCGCCTCTCCTCATGATTGGAGGGCGCCGGTATTCTGGCCAGTTCCAGAAGAAGACCGTATGCCTCCTGCCTGTGGTCCTCTATATACCGTATCATTTCCTCTGACAGTATCATGTGCTTCCTCTTCCCTTCTTTCCCCTTTTCCCGCTGCCTTTCCCCTGGCGGCTTTCTTCAGTGGGGCAACCTCCTTTCCCATGAGAACCACAATGGCCCTTGCCATGATCATCATGGACTTCTGGTTCTCCAGAACCGGTTCGCCGCCCCGGGGATACATGCCGTTCACCCGGTCCTCGTCCGTATTAAAGGCTATATGCCACTTAAAATCCTTTGGCAGGTTGGGAAGGGCGAACTCATGGGGTTCCCAGTGCATGTTAAACGCAACGTAGAAGTAATCGTCCTCCCTTCCGTCCGGCTTCTTACCGTATTTTCCGCAGTATAATATGCCCAGCTGGCGGAGGAAACGGTCAAACATGGGACACCATGTCTTAAGGCCGTGGTAGGACACGTCCGGCAGGCCCACGCAGCGGTAATCCATCAGAGCCGGCTCCTTCTCCATATGGAACACCGAGTGCTCCTTTCTGAACCGAATCACATGCTTTACAAATTCATGGATGCTGCTGTTGGAATTTAACAGGCTCCAGTTAAGCCATGATATATCGTTGTCCTGGCAGTAGGAGTTGTTGTTTCCCTTCTTGGTACGGCCAAATTCGTCTCCCATCATGAGCAGAGGAGTTCCCTGACTCAAAAACAGCATGAGCAGGGCATTGCGTATCTGCTTCCTGCGCATCTGCATGATTCGTTTCTTTCTGCTGGGGCCCTCCGCTCCGCAGTTCCAGGACTGGTTGTAGTCTGTTCCGTCCCGGTTATCCTCTCCGTTGGCCTCATTGTGCTTTATGTCATAGGATACCATGTCCATCAGGGTAAAACCATTGGTATTGGCCATGTAGTTGATAACGCCCACCTGCTGGGGATTATGCCGGATGTGGTATACCAGACGGTTAAGCTGGTCCTCATCCCCCTTTAGAAAGCTGCGCATATCCATCATGAACCCGTCATTATATTCCGCCAGATGTTTTACCTGCCCCGGCTCCACACCGTCCCACCCGGGCGCCAGCAGCTTCAGCCTGCTGAGGTAAGGGTCCTCACCCAAAAGCTTCACAGGCGCGTATCCCACCAGACGGACGCCGTCCACATGGTATTCCTGAGCCCAGAAGCGGACCACATCCAGCACATAGGAGGGCGCTTCCTTCCCGTCGAAAAACAATTCCAGGACCAGCTCCAGTCCTGCCTTGTGCAGGGCCTTCACCATATCCTTAAACTCCCGTTCAGGCTGCCTCACAGGTCCGCTGCTGTAGGCACACTTGGGCGCAAAATAATAGCCCCTGGTATATCCCCAGTAATTCAGCTTTCCGTCCGGTTTTTCAGCTGCAAAGGGGCTTCCGTCCACACGCTCCGGTATGATTAGCTCCTCAAACTCCACCGGGGGCATCATCTCCACAGTGGTGATCCCCAGGTCTTTGAGATAAGGTATCTTCTCCGCCACGCCCTTAAATGTCCCCCGGCTGTCTCCCTCCACGCCGGAGGAGACATGTTTGGTAAATCCCCTGGGATGGATGTGGTAAATCACACACTGGTCATAAGGGATGCAGGGAAGGACGTCTTCCTCCCAGTCGTACGCGCTCCCCTCTGTATCCACCGGTGTGCGTACCGGCTTGTCCAGACGCACCGGGCTTCCCCAGCGCTCCATACCCGTAAACCTCCTCCCATAAGGGTCCGGCACCTGCTGTCCGTCCACCTCGTACACATACTCCAGACCGGAAAAGTCGCCCAGCACAGTCATGCTCCAGACATCTCCTGTTCTGGCATTTGCAGGAAACCCGATTCTTCCCTTGGGGCTTCCGGCCCCTTTCCTATAAAAAACAACGGCACAGGCCTCCCCCTTGGAGGCGAAAGAAAAATGCACCCCTCCAGAGACAGCAGTCGCTCCCATCGCGTATATCCTTCCATCATTCCTGTCTATCCGGAATCCCTTTATCATCGCTGTTACCGCCTTTCCTAAGACAATCCTTACATGATAAGAAAAGTATATAGTTAGTTCGACATTTTGTCAACAAATCAACACTCTTTGTCAGAAATCGTCATCTTATTTCACACAAAAAAACTGGTTATCAGAAAAATGTAACTCATCTGATAACCAGTTTCCATATTGTGCCTGCTGTTATTTCTGCGCCTCTATCTGCTCCACCAGCTCGTTAAGATACATCCAGCGCTCCATTTTCTCCTCCAGCTGTGCTTCCCTGGCGGACTTTTCCTCCATCAGCTCATTGAGCCTGGTATAGTTGGTGGCGGATTTTCCAATTTCCCGCTCTAAATCCCCGATAGACCGTTCCAGGTCAGCGATGTCAGCCTCAATGGTTTCCCATTCCCGCTGCTCTTTAAAGGAAAGCTTGCGCTTCTTTTCTCCGCCGGCCGACTGCTTCCAGTTATTCCGGTTCACGGAAAGGCCGGACCCGCTGCCATCGCTGTCCCCGCCTCTGCCGCCTTTCTGCTCCCCTGTCCCCCGGGGATGCCTGGCGGACCAGGCAATCTGATAATCCGTGAATCCGCCCTCATACTGGCTCACCTTTCCCTGTCCCTCAAAGGCAAAGATGCGGTTCACAACGCGGTCCAGAAAATACCGGTCATGGGATACGGCTATAACAATGCCCGGAAATGTATCCAGATAATCCTCCAGTATGGTCAGAGTCTGGATGTCCAGGTCATTGGTGGGCTCGTCTAACAGTATCACATTGGGCGCCTCCATAAGGATACGCAGCAGATAAAGCCTCCGCCTCTCCCCGCCTGACAGGCGGCCTATGATGGTATACTGCATACCGGAGGGGAACAGGAACCGCTCTAACATCTGGCTGGCGCTGATACTGCCGTCCTTTGTCTTTACGTATTCCGCCACATTCTTAATATAGTCAATCACCTTAAGGCTTTCATCCATGGCCTCATTTTCCTGGGAGAAATACCCCATCTTCACGGTCTGTCCTATCTGTATGGTGCCGGAATCCGGTTCCACCCAGCCTGCCAGCATCTTCATCAGGGTGGACTTTCCGCTTCCGTTGGGACCGATGATGCCCACACGGTCATTTTTCAGAAAAATGTAGGTAAAGTCCTTTATCAGCACCTTGTCCCCGTAAGCCTTGCACAGATCCTTCACCTCCACCGTGGTCCTGCCTAACCGGCTGGCTATGGACTCCAGCTCCACGTTGCGGTCATATTCCGGCCCCTTCTGGTCCCTCAGCTCCTCATAGCGCTGTATATGGGCCTTCTGCTTGGTGGAACGCGCCCTGGCGCCCCGCTGCATCCAGGCAATCTCGTTGCGCAGAATCGCCTGCCGTTTGCGCTCCGATGCCTCGGCCATTTCCATACGCTCCGCTTTCAGGGACAGGAAGCCCTCATAATTTGCCTGGCAGCTGTAAAGCTTTCCCTTGTCCAGCTCCACAATGCGTCCCGCCACGCTGTCCAGAAAATACCGGTCATGGGTAATCATCAGAAGGGCGCCACGGAAGGCTTTCAGATATTCCTCCAGCCAGTCAGCCATACCGCTGTCCAGGTGGTTGGTGGGCTCGTCCAGAATCAGAAGGTCCGCCGTACTCAAAAGCACGCTGGCCAAGGCCACCCTCTTTCTCTGTCCACCCGAAAGGGTGGATGTCAGGGCATCGTGTTCCGTGATACCAAGCTTGTTAAGCATGCTCCTGGCCGTGGCCTGCATCTCATCCGGAGAACTGTAATGGGTTTCCCCGGCATTTTCCCGCATAACGCTTTCAAGCACCGTATCTCCCTCTGTGAATTCCGGAATCTGGGGCAGATAGCGTATGTAGAGACCGCGGCCTCTTACCACGCTGCCGCTGTCCGCATCTTCCAGGCCCGCAACAATCTTAAGGAGAGTGGACTTGCCTGTGCCGTTGACGCCAATCAGTCCTATCTTCTCCCCCTCGTTGATGGAGAAGGATGTGTCGTCAAACAGCAGCCTCTCCGTATATGATTTTGTCAAATGTTCAATGGTAACCAGATTCATCGTCTTTTCCTCTTATTCAATCACCAGCTCCACCGGACAATGGTCTGAACCCATGACCGTATTGTGGATGGACGCGCTTACCAGTCTGTCCTTAAGGCTTTCTGATACACAAAAATAGTCAATGCGCCACCCTGCATTCTTGGCCCTGGCGCTGAAACGGTAGGACCACCAGGAGTATATCCCCTCCAGGTCCGGATAGAAATAGCGGAACGTGTCCACGAAGCCCGCTGCCAGAAGGTCGGTGAACTTTCCCCTCTCTTCATCGGTGAATCCGGCATTTTTCCTGTTTGTCTTAGGATTCTTAAGGTCAATTTCCTTGTGGGCCACATTCAGATCCCCGCAGAATACCACCGGCTTGTTTTTCTCCAGTTTCTTAAGGTATGCCAGGAAATCGTCCTCCCATTTCATCCTGTAATCCAGCCTTGCCAGGCCGTCCTGTGAATTGGGGGTATAGCAGGTCACAACATAATATTCAGGAAACTCTGCCGTAATCACCCGTCCCTCCGTATCGTGTTCCTCCATGCCGATGCCATAGGACACGGACATGGGTTCCTCCTTTGTGAACATGGCTGTGCCGGAATATCCCTTTTTCCTGGCATAGTTCCAGTACTGGTGATAGCCGGGCAGGTCCAGCTCAATCTGGCCCTCCTGAAGCTTACTTTCCTGTATACAGAATACATTTGCGTCCGCCTCCCTGAAAAAATCCAGGAAGCCCTTACCCACGCAGGCCCTGAGGCCGTTTACATTCCACGAAATCAACTTTGTCATTTCTTTATGGCTCCTCTCCGGAACATGGTCCGGGAATGGGTTTCCCGGAGTGTTCCTGTGTCATTTTTAAACGGCTGTCTACTCCGGATATACAAGCCTGGATTCCGGGAACTGGTCCACATGGTACAGTACATCCAGGTACTTTCCGGCCAGGAATCTGGCCATACCCAAATTCATATCCAGATAATTGCCGCAGTCCTCTGGCGATGCCCCGGGCACCTCCCCCTCAAAATCCCTGATAAACTCATACATCTCCACCATCAGGGGCAGGATATCCGCGGACTCGTAGTCTCCAGCCAGCAGCAGATAGAAACCGGTCCTGCACCCCATGGGGCCAAAGTAAACGCACTTTTTGCCAAAGGTGCCGTGATTCCTTAAAAAGGTTGCCCCCAGATGCTCGATGGTATGCATTTCCGCGGTGTTCATCACCGGCTCCTCATTGGGCGAGGTCATCCTCAGGTCGAAGGTGGTCACCATTCCTCCTTCCACCTGATCCTTCCTGGATACATAGACTCCAGGCTGCAGCTTATTGTGGTCAATGGTAAAACTTGTAATCTTTTCCATATCTGTTCTCCTCTCAATCCGCTCCATAATATCCGTTCAGAAATTTGGCGCACGCCTCATCCCTGTAATTGTGTAATGACTGAAAAGGGGCAGGATTTATCCATCCTGCCGCCCTGTCACTGCCACTATATTAATCATCTGCCTCTTCACTCTCAGTCAGTGTGAAGGTAAATCTCTTACGTGCCATCTCGTCGCTTTCAAGGTACTCGTCGTAGGTGGTAATCTTATCAACCAGCTTGCCGTTGATGATTTCCATGATGCGGTTTGCAGTAGTCTGCACTATCTGGTGGTCACGGGAGGAGAAAATCATCACGCCCGGGAACTTAATCATACCGCGGTTCAAAGCGTCGATGGACTCCATATCCAGATGGTCCGTGGGCTCATCCAGCATCAGCACATTGGCACCGGATATCATCATCTTGGACAGCATACAGCGCACCTTCTCGCCTCCGGAAAGGACCTTCACCTTTTTCACGCCGTCCTCACCGGCGAACAGCATACGTCCCAGGAAACCGCGGACATAGGTCACGTCCTTCTCAGGAGAATACTGGGTCAGCCACTCTACGATGGTGTCGTCGTTGTCAAACTCGGCGCTGTTGTCCTTGGGGAAATATGCCTGTGAGGTGGTAAGACCCCACTTATAGCTTCCCCCATCCGGCTCCATCTCACCGGACAGAATCTTAAAGAGCACTGTCTTGGCCCGCTCATTTGGTCCTACCAGGGCAGCCTTGTCCTCGCGGCCCAGGATGAAGGAGATATCGTCCAGTATCTTTTCGCCGTCAATGGTCTTGCTTAAGTGCTCCACGGTCAGAACCTCGTTGCCGATCTCGCGGAAAGGACGGAAATCAATGTACGGATACTTACGGCTGGAAGGACGGATGTCGTCCAGCTCAATCTTCTCAAGGGCCCGCTTACGGGAAGTGGCCTGCTTGGACTTGGAAGCATTGGCGGAGAAGCGCTGGATGAATTCCTGCAGCTCCTTAATCTTCTCTTCCTTCTTGCGGTTGGCTTCCTTCATCTGCTTGACAATCAGCTGGCTGGACTCCACCCAGAAGTCGTAGTTTCCTGCGTACAGCTGGATTTTCCCATAGTCAATGTCAGCTATCTGGGTACAGACCTTATTCAGGAAATAACGGTCATGGGATACCACGATAACGGTGTTCTCAAAGTTAATCAAAAACTCCTCCAGCCACGCAATGGCGTCCAGGTCCAGGTGGTTGGTAGGCTCATCCAGAAGCAGAATGTCCGGGTTGCCGAACAGGGCCTGGGCAAGAAGCACCTTTACCTTCTGAGCGCCCAGAAGGGAGCTCATCTGCGCATAGTGCAGGTCCGGCTCAATGCCAAGTCCGTTTAAAAGGCTTTCAGCATCCGACTCTGCCTCCCATCCGTTCATGTTGGCGAATTCACCCTCTAACTCAGCGGCCTTGATACCGTCCTCGTCCGTGAAGTCCTCCTTCATGTAGATGGCTTCCTTTTCCTTCATTATCTCATATAGTCTCTTGTTTCCCATGATGACCGTATCCAGGACCGTGTACTGGTCATACTTAAAGTGGTCCTGCTGCAGGAAGGACAGCCTCTGTCCGGGGGTGATTATGACATCGCCGCTGGTAGGCTCCAACTGGCCTGACAGGATCTTAAGGAATGTGGACTTTCCGGCACCGTTTGCGCCGATGAGTCCGTAGCAGTTGCCCTCGGTGAATTTAATATTCACATCCTCAAACAATGCCTTCTTGCCCACGCGAAGAGATATGTTGCTTGTACTAATCATGTTCGTTACCTTTCTCTTAATCTGTTCTGTTGATATTTCTAGTAAAAGAGGGGTCATGTAAGGCCCCTCTCACGCTGTTTACTCAATATCAGATTGTACAGGGAAAACACTTATTTTGCAAGGGTTTTTCGCAAAATTATGGCGGCAGCCCGTCTATTTCGTTCCTTTAATCTCCACCGGATAGTTTACTCCCTGGGAATTCACATAGGTCACGGTCACCTTATCCCCGCTGTCCCCTGCCAGGGCCCCTTCCTCTATGGGGCAGTTATCCTTTAAAAAGCTTAACTCCTGTCCGTCGTCTGTCTTCATGGTAAAGCTGCTCATGGCGTTAGCCGTGGTGGTGCCTTTCTCCGTAAGGATACTCCACTCCTCCTGTTCCGGAAGAGCCACCACCAGGGTCACGTCCTCCGGCCTGCCCAGGGGCTCCCCTATATACGCAATGGCTATCTGCACGTTCTCATCAATCTCCACCTCCACGTCCCGGATATCCGATTGACTGATGTCATAGTCCCTGCCGTCGTCCGCCTGAAGAGTGAACACCGCTCCATCCTCTGTCACCTTTGTGACGATCCCCTGAAGCATATGGTATACTTCCTTTGCCTCAGCCGCCTGCTCCGTTGTCTCCGGGGCCTTGACCGTGGTCTCCGGCGCTTTGGTGGTCTCCTCAGCCGAAGCCTGGCTGATAACGGTCTCAGATGTCTCCACCCCCGGTTTTTTGGCACAGCCGGTTCCCAGCACCATTGCCGCGGCCAGTGCGGCGGCTGTTATCATCAATGAATGTCTCTTCATATTACGATTCCTCCCGTCTTATATCAGATTACCTATGAAGCTTACCATCATATTCTGTTAATTTCAATAAAGATTCCCTTAATTTTCCCGGTATCATAACCAGTACCCCGGACAACCTCATGCCCAGAATCCCCGGCAGATGCCGAAGACACAGGAGTATGACCAGACGTCTGGCCGCGGGCGACAGTTCCATGGCGGCTCCTTCCTTTTTTTCTAAGTATACCCTGGACTTCCATAGCCCAAACTTCCATGGGAAAAACTTTCTTGTAACCCACAGTACCAGATGCTATAATATTTTAAAAGATTGAAAGGAGGTTGTCCCGTTCATGAATGACCCTGTATTGACACTGCGATGGTTTTTAAACTGCCCTGAAATCGATAATCTGGAATTTTATGGAGATGAGGACTGTCTGGGAAATCCCATTACCGGCGTCAATGTAATTGACAATCCGGAAGGCGTCCCCTGGATTAAAAAAAACGAACTGGTCCTGACGACCGGCTTTATTTTTTATAAAGACATTGATTTGATTGCGGTTCCCCTTTACCACAGTTACTCTGACATCATGCGTGTCATATTCCGTGAGCTGGAACTGAGGCAGCTGTCCAACCAGGCCTTTGTCATCAATGAAACCCGCAAATTTTGCCAGCTCTTCACCAGCAACGGCGGAATCGGTTCCATGCTGTCCATGCTGTCCTCCTACACTGCTTCCATCATCCTGATAACTGACTATAACGACAAATCCCCCACTGTAATTGCGCCTAATTTAAACATCGCTTTTCTCCTTTTTGACTGCTGTATAATGTTGATTCTAAATGTATCGCATAATACTGTCAAATAAAATATACGGCCTGAAAATGATACAAACAGAAATCAGTATATATTCCAGAGGCCATGAGCGCAGCATCGCCAAAAAGGCATCCCCGGCCACGTTGTTATGGTCCTGGATGCCTCTTAAGTATCTGCCTGTAGACATTATATTGTTCAAAATTAATTCAGCAAGGCCCCATACCGCCCCAAAAAGCTCTGGGTCCTCTCATTATCCGAAGCAAACACCTGCTCCGGCGTTCCTTCCTCCACAATGACGCCTCCCGCCATGAACACCACGCGGTCCGATATATCCCTTGCAAAGGCCATCTCATGGGTGACTATGACCATGGCGATGTCAAGGTCTGCCAGGGACTTAATCACCTTAAGAACCTCCCCTGTCAGCTCCGGGTCCAGGGCCGAGGTGGGTTCGTCAAAAAACAGTATCTTGGGATTCAACGCCAATGCCCTGGCAATGGCCACACGCTGGCACTGGCCGCCGGACAGCTGGCAAGGAAACGCTTTTTCCTTGTCCTCCAGCCCCATCTTCCTGAGCAGTGCCCTGGCTTCCTCATATACCTGCGCCTTATCCCTTTTCTGCACATGAATGGGAGCGTCCGTGATGTTCTTCATGACAGAATAATGGGGGAACAGGTTGAAATTCTGGAATACCAGGCCATACTGGCTCTGAATTTCCTTTAAATCCTTCTTTGACGCGTACACGGCCTTTCCGTCCTCTGTCCAGGCCGCCCGCTTTCCCAGGTATATCACTTCCCCGCTGTCCATGGTTTCCAGCATGGTAGCGCACCGCAGCAGGGTGGATTTTCCCGAACCGGAGGGGCCGATGACAGACACGATTTCCCCCTCCTCCACACTGAGGGACATATCCTTTATAACACCCAGGCCGTCAAACGACTTTTCCACATGATTTAATTCCAGCAGCTTCATAATCCACAATCCTCCTGTTCCTAACGGTAATAATCCATCCTTTTCTCAACCCACTCCATTCCAACTGCCACTACCAGGTTGAAAATATAGTAGAACAGACCGACGGCCACAAAGGGAATCATGTTGGTCTGGGACGCTGCCAGAGCCTTGGCTATGGAGAACATCTCCGCCACGCTGAGGGTAAAGGCCAGGGAGGTGTCCTTGACAAGGGTGATGACCTCGTTGGTTACAGACGGAAGAATCCGTTTGATGACCTGGGGCAGTATGATTTTGAAAAAGGTCTGGAACCGGCTGTAGCCCAGAATCTGAGCCGCCTCGTACTGGCCCACAGGCATGGACTGGATGCCGCTTCTGTAGATTTCAGCAAAATAGGCGGCATAGTTGATTACAAATCCAATGAAGGCGGCCCACAGCCGGTAGCCGCTGCCCACCTTGATTCGGAACAGATAATAGGGGCCGAAATACACCACCATGAGCTGCAGCATCAGGGGCGTGCCTCTCATGATGGATATATATACCTTGACAATGGCCTGAAGCAGCCGGTTTTTGGACATACGCCCAAAGGCCACCAAAAGGCCCAGTGGAAGGGAAAATATTAGTGTCACCAGGAATATCTGGATACTGGTTCCCATACCTCCTGCCAACTGAATCAACATCTGCTGGACTGTCATTTTACCCATAACTTCATACCTGCCTTTAACATTTATGCCGTATAAAGCCGCTGTTAAACGAGCTGCCGCCGGATTATCCGGCAGGACAGCAGGTCCAGACAGCGGCCTTTATTACTTACCAATCGTAGTTACGTCCTCGCCAAACCATTTCTCAGATATGGACTTAAGTGTGCCGTCCGCAGCCATCTCTTCCAGGGTAGCCTGTACCTTGTCACGAAGCTGTGTGCTGCCCTTCTTAAATCCAACTCCGTACTCCTCCGCGGACAGGCTGTCCTCCAGGATAACAAAGTCTGCGTTTCTCTGCTGGATCTGATATCCGGCCACGATTACGTCCATGGCTATGGCGTCCACCGCGCCCTGCTCCAAATCCATGAAAGCTGAGTTATAATCAGCCGTGGTAAGCAGCTCCTTGAAGGTAGCTGTCAGGTCGGGCACCTCCTTTAACGCCGCCTCAGCGGAAGAATCCACCTGGCACTCCACAATCTTGCCTGCCAGGTCCTCCTGGCTGGCTATGCCGGAATCCTTGGCCACCACAAATACCTGGGTGTTGGCCATGTACGGCTCTGACCATGTATAGTCGTCCTCACGCCCTGTCATGGTAAATCCGTTCCAGATACAGTCGATGTTGCCTGCCTCCAGCTCCATGTCCTTGGAATCCCATGCAATGGGCTGTGCCTTGTACTCCAGTCCCAGACGCTTTGCCACTTCCTGGGCCAGCTCCAGGTCAAATCCTGTATACTCACCGTCGTCTCCCATGAATCCCATAGGCGGGAAATCCTGGTCAAATCCGACTATCAATGTTCCTCCGCCGCTTCCTTCGGCGGCCTCTGACGCGGTTTCGCCCTCCGCCCTTGTCTCCGCCTCTGCGGCTGTGTCCTCAGCCTTGGCAGACGTGTCCGCTGCTGCCTGTTCGGTTTCCGCCTTTGTCCCTGCCGCTGTAGCTGCTTCCTGTGAACCGCCGCATCCTGCCAGAGATAATGCCATCACAGAAGCAAGGGCCAGGCTAAAAAGTCTCTTTTTCATAATAAACGTCCTCCTCTTTTTCCGCTGTTTCGGGTCCAGCGGCTCCTTACGGTCTTTTGACACGCTATCATATTAGCATACTAAAGCGTTTGTGTAAAGGACATTTTATATGGCAAAACTGACAAAGATCCGCGTCACGGTCCCCCTCCCCGAAAATCAGGGCAAAACAGGAGCCTACAGCAGATTCATAAGCTCCTTAAGGCTCCCCACTTCATAATCCGCCCGTATGCCCTCAGGCAGCGCCTTACCGCCGGGGTTATACCAGCACGTATACGTGCCCGCGGCCATTCCGCCTTTGATATCGGACGCAGGTGAATCGCCTATGAGCAGCATACGCCGCGGGTTGGCATCCGGTATCCTGGAAAAGCAGTAATCAAAATATTCCTTCCGCGGTTTCTGGCTCCCCGCATCCTCGGACACAAATATGTCTTTCATGAAGCTGTCCAGGCCGGAAGCAGCCAGCCGCTTGTACTGGGTGGACGATGTACCGTTGGTAACCACATATAAATCATACCTGTCCTTCAGATAGGCGCACAGCTCCAGGGCTCCGTCAATCAAAAAGGCGGATGCGTCCAGCTGCCTCCGGTACAGCTCCTCTGCCTCATGGCCGTCCACCTCCCTGCCCAGACGGTCAAAAAAAGTCTCAAACCTCTGCCGCACCAAATTATCCTTGGTCACTTCCCCCCGCTCAAAGGCGGACCAGAATCCCTCATTGATTTCATGGTACAGCAAAAGCCGTTCCTCTGTGGGCTCAAATCCATACTGCTCAAGGACTACCCTCATGCCCTGCCTCTCAGACATGCCAAAGTCCAAAAGAGTACCGTCCACATCCAGAAGAATCACATCAAACTTCCGTTCCCTGCTCTCCATAGACCACCTTTCCTCCGCAAACCGTGTACATTACTTTGCCCGTCAATGTCTCGCCCAGGAAGGGGCTGTTGGCTGACTTGGATTCAAACCCTTCCACTGTCCACTGCCTGTCCGCATCAAACAGCACCAAATCCGCCGGCGCTCCTGGTTCCATGCGCCCGCAGTCCAGCTTATACAGCCTGGCCGGATTAAGGCTCATCTTTTCCATGAGCTCCAAAAGCGTGAGATGGCCTGCCTTTACCAGATTGGTAATCCCCAGGGCCAGGGCAGTCTCCAGTCCCAGTATGCCGCTGGGCGCCTGGGTCAGCGGCCGCTCCTTCTCCTCTCTGCTGTGGGGCGCATGGTCCGTGGCAATCATGTCAATGGTCCCATCCTTAAGTCCCTCAATCAGCATCTGCCTGTCTTTCTCTGTCCTTAACGGCGGGTTCATCTTAGCCAGGGTTCCGTGCTTTAACACGGCTTCCTCTGTCAGGGTGAAATGGTGGGGCGTCACCTCGGCCCATACCTTTGCTCCCAGCCTCTTGGCCAGGCGCACCACCTCCACAGAATGCCCTGAGCTGATATGCTGGATGTCCACGGTTGCCCCTGTATCCAGGGCTATCATGCAGTCCCTGGCCACCAGGGAATCCTCTGCCAGTGCCGGAGAGCCGTAGATTCCCAGTTCATCCGAAATCCTGCCGTGGTTGATTCCATTTTCCCTGATAAAATGCTTGTCTTCCTCGTGGAAGCTGAGAACCGTATCCAATCTGGCCGCTTCCTCCATGGCCGCCCTGACAAACGCGCCATCCATAAGGGGTATTCCGTCATCCGTAAATCCCGCTGCCCCGGCAGCCAGAAGTCCCTCCATGTCGGTCAGCTCCCTGCCCGCGAATCCCTTTGACACTGCGGCACAGCTTAACACATGGATGCCTGTCTTTTTTCCCTCTTCCAGCACATAGCGCAGGGTCTTCTCGTTATCCACAATGGGATTCGTATTGGCCATACACACAACCGTGGTGAAACCGCCCTTTGCGGCAGCCCTTGCCCCTGTATGGATGTCCTCCTTGTACGTGGGGCCCGGATCGCGAAAATGCACATGGACATCCACCAGTCCCGGCGCTGCCACCAGTCCCTCTGCCTCGATTATCTGCCGGTACGTCCTCTCCCGCGGGCTAAAGCCGGGCGCTCCCTCCGCTCCGCCCTGGTCCGCCGGAAATATCCCGGCAATCCTGTCTCCGTCCAAAACAACGTCCGCTTTTAAATCCAGCCCTTCTGCGGGTCCCAGGACCCGTCCTGCGCGAATCAAAATCATATTCCGTTCCTCTCTTTATTCCATCCTTTATTTCATTGGCTTCTCAGAATCCATGTCCGGGGCGTGTCGGAAAGCCGTTCTCCCGCTGTCTGCCTGTCACACCAGGAATTCCTCTCCCCGCCTGTGTATCTCCTGTATTCTGTCCTTATACCCACCGGCGCAGGCCAGGGCCTTAAATCTGGCAGCCGCCTGAAAGTCCTCCCAGAAATGCATGGGAAACACCACGTCCGCCCCCACCATTCTCATAAAATCATCCATTCCCAGATAAAAATCCTTCTCCTGTCTGGGGTCAATGAGCATAAAGGCCACATCGATATGGCGTCCTGCCAGCTTGTCCATTTCCCGGTGAAAACTTTCACTCATCCTGCGGTTGTCGGCCTCCGGCTCGCCCTCCCATACCCAATTGTTCAAGTCCCCTGCGTGGTAAATGGTCCTGTGCTCCAGGCTGACCAGGAAGGCCACCCCTTCGTCCGTGGACTTAAACGCCTGGATATCCACCGGATTCCCGGCTCCGTCCTTCAGGCTCACTTCCTCCCCCGGTCCCAGGAATACGGTTCTGCCCAGAAGGTCCTCCGGCACCTGCCTTGTCCAGATATCGTCGGACAGCACATAGGTCACATTCCCGCGGCTTTCCTCCAAATCAAATATGGAACGGGAAAAATGGTCTCCATGCCGGTGGCTGGCAAACACAAACAAAGGCTTCTCCCTGTCTGTTTCTGGAATGTTTCCCTCAAAATAGTCAAACAGAAGTACGGCATGGTCAAGCTCCGCCATAAAACTGCTGTGATGGATATAGGTTATCTTCATATCGATCATCTCCCATCCGTTCTTATATGTCTAATAGTAACATAAACAGCAATCCCCGTATAGTTATTTTATTCCGTTTTCCATTTATAAAAGGTCTTCCATTTTCCGCTGGCAAACCGCCATCCAAAGAGGGCGGACCGGACACTCCAGTCCGCAATCATGGCCCACCACACGCCCACGGCTCCCATGCCCAGTCCCACTGCCAGCAAATAGCTGAAGCCTATGCGGAATATAATCATGGACAGGATGGATACGCACATGGGGAACCTCACATCGCTTGCAGCCCTCAGCACATTGGCCAGGCAGAAGGAGGAGGGCCATAAAAATACCGCGCACCCGTCATGAATCAGCACCAGTATTGCTCCCAGCTCCAATGCTTCTCTTGACAGTCGATATAGGCTGAGAGAAATCGGCATAGTCAATATAACGGCTATGCAGCAAAGTCCGTTGACTATGTAGGTAATTTTCATCATTTTCTTTGCATAATATCCGGCCTGGTCAAAATCACCTGCCCCCACGCAGCGCCCCACCACGGTAATCATGGCCAGGTTCATGGCCTGCCCGGGCAGCACGCCCATTCCGTCCAGATTATTGGCAATGGCGTTGGCGGCTATCTGGGTGGTGCCGAACATGGCTATGATCCCCACCACCAGAACCCTGCCCAGCTGGAAGATGCTGTTCTCAATCCCGTTAGGGATGCCTATGCCCAGTATCTGTTTCACCATCCTGAGATTAAATTTCCATCTTCCTCCAATAAATATGTCCAGATTCTTATTTTTCAGCCGAAAGAGAAGAATAAAACAGGCGGTCATGCGCGAAACCAGGGAAGCCGCAGCGGCACCCGCCACACCCCAACGGAATACAAAGATAAACAGGGCGTCCCCTATGACATTGATGATGTTCATGATGACGGACACCTGCATGGATATCTTGGAATTTCCCATGGACCGGAACAGGGCAGCGCAGGAATTATAGACTGCCAGAAAGGGGTAAGACAGTGCGGATATGGTCAGATATACCAGGGCATTGGCCATCACATCCCCGGCCACACCGCCGTACAGCAAAATCAGCACACCCTGGCGGAACAGGATGCAGAGCCCCATGATGACAAGAGATATGACTCCGGTTATCAAAATCAGCTGGTTGGCCGACTGGCAGGCCCTGTCCCTTCTCCTCTGCCCCAGATACTGGGAGGACACCACCGCGCCTCCGGTTGCCACCGCCGCAAAAATATTGATAAACAGGGTATTGACCATATCCACCAAGGATACCCCTGAGGTAGCCGCCTCACCTGCGTTTGATACCATCATGGTATCCACCATTCCTACGGACACAGCCAGTATCTGCTCCACGATAAGGGGCAGTATCAGCCGCTTCAAATCTTGGTTGGAGAACATCCGGGATCCGGCTTCATTTTGTTCCATCTGTCATATACCATCCTTTGTATCCCGCTCACCTTTACATGATATGACGCGGGATGCTTTCTTAAAAAAGACTACTCCAACCGCCATCCCCCGTCAATCTGTAATTTACCCAAAAAAATCAGGCAATCAAATGGCCTCCCCGTCCGCTTTCCACAAATCCGGTGTTTTCCTAAAACTACAGCCCGTAAAATAAGGGCCGGCCCGGCCGCGGGATGACGCCCACGGGCCATAAACAGCGCAGCGCCCAAAGGGACCAGAACCGCATAACCTGTGGACGAGGCTAGCTTCATTGTTTTCATTGTCTCATAGTACAACAAAGGCAAATGGTTCTTTGCCATTTATTATACACCTTAGATAAAAAAATCCAAAATTCTTCCCAAGTTGCCGTCATTGTTTCAAAAGGCTTTGTGCCTTAAAATACAAGCATGCAGGACATGGCAACGCGAAACGAAATATTAATACAAAAATCAGCAAAAAAAGCAAAAGAAGGTAAGAAAAAAGGGGGAAACAATGGAGGGGAAGAAAAAAGGACTGTCTCTGACAACACAAATTCTAATCGCTACAGCGGGCGGTATTGTCTTTGGGTCTCTGATTGGGCCATGGGCCTCAAATTTAAAATTTATCGGTGATATTTTTATACGGTTAATCCAGATGTCTGTTGTACTTCTGGTAATGACCGCAGTTGCAGGCGCGGTGGGAAGCGGAGACGGACAGGATGTGGGAAAGATGGGGTTCCACACCTTTAAGTGGATTATCTTTTTCACTTTAATATCAGCAGGACTGGGCGTTATGCTGTCCATGCTCATACAGCCCGGCATCGGTATCGAAATCGCCAACGCTGAGGCCATAGCCAATGCCTCCGCGGAAACAGCCTCGCTTCAGGACACTCTGTTAGGCTTTGTATCCACAAATATCATCGGCTCCATGGCTGACAGCGCTATGGTTCCATGTATTGTCTTCGCATTGTTCTTTGGCACAGCCATGGGTACATATACACGCCAGAGCGGCAACAGAAACATGGTTGAATGGGTAACCGGTTTTAATACCATCATTACCAACATCATCAAGGCCGTCATGCACGTCGCGCCAATTGGAATCTTCTGTCTGCTGGCAAACGCGGCGGGCTCCACCGGCTTCAAGGTCATTATTCCTATGATTAAATTCCTGGGAGTATTGCTGCTGGGAGACGCTGTCCAGTTCCTTATTTATGGGCCGCTGACAGCTGCTCTCTGCAAAGTAAATCCCGCAAAGATGCCTAAGAAATTCGCTAAAATGTCCATGATGGCCGTAACCACCACCTCAGGTGCAATCTGTCTTCCAACCAAGATGGAGGATACAGTTGTAAAATTCGGCGTAAGCCGTAAGGTTGCAGATTTCACCGAACCCATTACCATGTCCATGAACAGCTGCGGAGCGGCCCTTTGTTATGTGGCCGCAATCTTCTTTATGGCACAGTCCACAGGAGTCCAGCTGACCACCTATCAAATGGGAATGGCCATCCTGCTGTCATGTCTGATGTGCATGGGAACTATCGTTGTACCGGGAGGTTCCGTAATCGTTTATACCTTCCTTGCCTCCTCGCTGGGGCTGCCGCTGGAAAGTATCGCTGTCCTTATTGGTATTGACTGGTTCTCAGGAATATTCAGAACACTTATGAACGTTGACGTTGATGTCATGGTGGGCATGCTTGTATCCAGCAAGCTGGGCGACCTGGACAGAGATGTGTATAATGAGCCGCAGACACGCTTTTTGCCTTTTATCACAGCTTCTGCCTTATGGCCTGCTCCTGTTCATCAAAGAGCAGATCCTTATTGTACTGGTAATAGCGTTCACACTCATATTCATCCAGGAACCGGACACACGCTTCGCTGGTATTCAGCTCCGTGACAAATATAACCATTTCCTGGCCGTTTCCAAAGGCAGCTTCCATGAAGTCAAAGGCGTGCTCCAGACGGCTGCCGCAGTCCTCCTTCATAGCCTCATAGCAGTCGCTGTGCTCCATGAATTTTGTGCGCACCCATTCCCAGGCCTGCTCCCTGTCCTCAACGGCTTCCTTTCTCATCTGCTGGGCATATTCCTCCAGCATGATTCGCACGCTGAGCCACAGGCGGTCCTCCCGCCTTCCTGACAGTCCGCTTTTCTTCCTGCGAAAACGCTCCTTCTCCAGCTCCTGAGCCAGGGACGCCAGAACCATGGCAGGCGCTTCGGATTTATCCGGTATTGCAGATGTTTCCGCCCTGCCTGCCATCTCCTGGCGATAGCTCTTAAGCTGCTCCATCAGAAGCTCCATGAAGGCATTCTTATCCCACAGCTTCTTAAACCCTTCCGTCAGCTTGGACAAAATCAGGCATGTAACGCTGAGACGCTCATCAAAGGGCGCCCTGGCAACCCGGCCGCACAATGCCTCCCGTATGACGCCCCGCAAAATCTCATCCACCTGATACTCATTCTGATATTTATAATACAGCTCCAGATAATTGGCAAAATCCTTTGCGATTCTGGGGTGCTGGATATACTGGCTGATCACATCCCTGTCAGCCCTTTTGTCCAGACTCTCATAGACCAGAATCAGCTGGGATAGGTCCTCCCAGGCCCTTGGGGTGGCGAACAGCTTTCCGTCCACTGTTGTCTCTATCTGGCAGAAATTCTGTCCCTTGATGTTCAGATAGGAGATAATGGCCGGATGGATATTCTCAGCATATGCATACTCCTTCCACACCCCCAAATCCGGTTCCACGTCAATCCGCTTGATCCGGTCCAGGGTGACCACATCGAATTCCCTTACAGATTTGTTATACTCCGGCGGATTGCCGGCAGCTGCGATAATCCAGCCCTCCGGTATCTTATGGCTTCCGAAGGTCTTGCACTGGAGAAATTGCAGCATGGTCGGAGCCAGGGTCTCGGATACGCAGTTGATTTCATCAATAAAAAGAATCCCTTCCTTAAGACCTGTTTCCTCCATCCGGTCATAGATGGATGCCACAATTTCACTCATGGTATACTCCGTCACCGCATACTCCCTGTCTCCATAAGTCTTTTTCTCGATGAAGGGAAGGCCCACCGCGCTCTGTCTGGTGTGATGGGTGATGGTATAGGATATCAGTCCAATCCTGCATTCCCTGGATATCTGCTCCATTATCTGAGTCTTTCCCACTCCGGGAGGACCGATCAGCAGCACCGGCCTCTGCCGTATGGATGGTATGACGTACTCTCCGTTCTCATCCTTTAAAAGGTATGCTTCAATGGTATCCTTTATCTCTTCCTTAGCCCGCTTAATATTCATGTCCTGTTCTCCTGCTCTGTGGGATAATCAACGCATCCCTGCTTCTATTGTCCATGTCCGTTCCTTTTTCCCGGTCTGTACTCCATAATCTGTTCCTCCTCCAGCACCACCTTCATGGCCCAGGGAGGCACGGATTCATCGGAAAACATATTCTCTATGAACACAAAGGCCGTGTCGTAGGAGGGTGCCTGAACCGGATAGATTCCCTTGCCGTCCGTGAAATAAATAAGCCCCTTTAGGGAGGCTGTCTGACGGCTTTTCTTAAGCCCGTTCACATATTCAAATGCCGGTCTGAAATCCGTT
>ERZ791765.84-NODE-84-length-131144-cov-29.327579_pt1 | contig 131144 bp, 125 predicted proteins | sample MGYA00509949_ERZ791765 | MGnify/ENA primary metagenome ERZ791765 (study PRJEB30046, sample SAMN00791980) | human gut metagenome | study: EMG produced TPA metagenomics assembly of the A metagenome-wide association study of gut microbiota in type 2...
AAACCGGGAGAATCAGTTATTACACTTCTAAAAAAGAAGTGGTCTACACCAGTCTTATGATGTGTGAAAACGTACCTCCTGAATGGCAGATAGTACTAGAAGAAAATATAAAACGCTTTCAAAAATCTGTCCGATACAAAAGATCAGAAGATAAAGAAGCTGCTTTAGAAAAATTTAAAATCACATTTCAGAAACAAAGGTTATGGAATGAGGTATTGAAGATTGAAAAAAATGCAGATGCCCAACTTGGCAGGTCATTTGAATTTGCCCTTCCCAAAGAATGGAACAGACAGGAACAAATTCAATATACAACTGACTATATTCAAAAAACTTTTGTAGATAGAGGAATGTGTGCTGATTGGAGTATCCACGATAAAGGGGATGGCAACCCCCATGTTCATCTGCTTCTGACTATGCGTCCTTTTAACCCGGATCATTCTTGGGGAAAGAAAGAAGTCAAGGATTGGGATTTTGTCAGAGATAAAAACGGAAATATCGTGATTGATGAATCCCATCCGAACTGGTGGCAGGATAAGAAAAACCCTGACCGTCATGGAATCCGTATCCCTGTATTAGACGAAAACGGAATTCAGAAGATTGGTGCAAGAAACCGCCTGCAATGGAAACGGGTGCTGACCGATGCTACTGGATGGAACAATCCAAAAAATTGTGAGCTGTGGCGGAGTGAGTGGGCAAAGGTGTGTAATGAACATCTTCCTTTGCATAATCAGGTCGATCACCGTTCTTATGAAAAACAGGGAAAACTCCAGATTCCTACCATCCATGAAGGCGCTGACGCAAGAAAGATTGAACAAAAGTTTCTTGCCGGGCAGGAAATAAAAGGTTCGTGGAAAGTAGCGGAAAATCAAATCATAAAACAACAAAACACGTTATTGCAAAAGATACTGGACACCTTTGGAAAAGTATCGGGTGCATTATCATTATGGAAGGAGCGATTAAATGACATTAGAAGAAAGCCGGGAAATTATACCCTTAATGGAATCCATGATTGGGCAAATCGAAGAACAGCAGACCTTAATGGCAGAAATGATTCTGGAAATGCAGAATCGGGACACCCAACTCTCTCTTATGCAGGAACAGAATCAGAAATTGCAAAAATTAAACAGCGAGTTATCCGAGCTGCTCAACATTTTGCCAAATACCGAGGAACTGCTTTCCAAGATGGAAGAACAGAAAACGAAGATAGAACTTTTGGAAAACGAAAATCAGCAATGGCAGAAATTGGTACAGAAGCTGAACAGCGAAAACAGTTTATTACTGAAACAGAACACCGAATTGCTGAACTGGAACAGCAGATAGAGAAAGGACGTGATATAGATGAACGAATCCAGAGAATCAAAGAACGCCGAACAGTTGGAAGAACTTCTCCTCTTGACCGAGGAGATACAAGAAGAACTGGAACAGAAAGACCAACTTATCGTGGAACTAAAGACGCAGCTCAACGAATCTCTGACCTTGAACGAGAAATTAAACAAAGAGAACAGAGCCGGGAATATTCAAGCATTAAAGAACGACTTGAAGCTAGCAGACAGAGCATTGCGGAACGAGAAAGAGAAGCTGCGAAGCGCAAACGTCACGATAGGGGAATGTCAAGATAAAATACGATGCTTAACACAACAACGGGATTATGCCCGGACACATCAGAAAATCGTAGAGATACCGGTAGAAAAGCCGGTACCCTATGAAAAATGTGAAGCCTGTGACCGGACAGCCTATCAGAATGAAAAAGCGAAATACGAAACACAAAAAGAGCGACTTGCAGGACAGTATAAAGCAAAAACGGTAATGTTCCAAACAACCTTGTTCCTTCTTGCATGGTATTCGCTGACAACCACTCTTTTTCAGGCAGTACAGTCAGATGTGTTTCTTTCCGATTGCAAATCATTCTTCCATGATGCAGCGTCATTCATACAAACTTTTATCGGTTGGACGATTGAGGTCGGGCAATCTGTGGCACAGATTAGCACAAAAATTCCAAATCCTTTTATAGCCGGAATGGTATATTGGATATTGCTAATATTGATTGTAGGAATATGTGTGGCAGGAACAGGGATACTGGCGATACTGATAGAAATAAAGGTTATAGAATTATATAGGGAAAAGTGTTGGGATGTCATTACTCTACTGATGATACTGACAAGTGCTGCTGTCATCATTTATTTTGGAGAAGCAATCAAAAAAGCACTGTCAGTAAATCTTCTATTGCTTTTTGTACTTTTGCAGGGCGCATATGTTGGACTTAGGTGTTATTTAGAATCGTACCTTGAGAAAAGAAACTATTAAGCATTTTTTACAAAGCTATGTACAAAATCATTCTAAAATTCCCATTCAATAATACGATTGAGAAAACCTCTCTGATACAGTATAATAAAGTGTTAGGGAGGTATCTCTATGAAGGAAAAAATACTAATCATTGAAGATGATTTTACGATACAAACACAGCTTAAAACTCTTTTGTATGGGAATGGATATGAAGTATTTGCAGTTACGGATTTTTCCCAAACAATAGAGCAGTTAAAAGAAGCTGCACCACATCTGGTTATTCTGGATATAAAACTTCCGGGGAATAACGGTTTTGAAATATGTTCTCAAATTCGCACTTTTTCAGATATTCCGATTGTATTTGTAACAAGCAGCAATACAGATATGGACGAACTAAACAGCATTATGCTGGGTGGAGATGCGTTTATCACAAAGCCTTATAATCCTGCTATTCTTCTTGCTAAAATTGCTGCATTGTTAAAGAAAGCCTACCGTTCCTCTCAAACAGAAATTTATATGTGGAAAGAAGCTACCCTGCATTTGGAGAGTAGCATGATAGAGTACAAAGGACAGAAAGCAGAATTGACAAAGAATGAATTGAAAATCCTCTACTACCTTTTTAAGAACGCTGGAAAAATCTGTTCCAGAAATGATATTGTGGATTTTCTTTGGGATAATCAGCTTTATGTTGATGATAATGCCCTAAGTGTCAATATTACCCGTATTCGTGACAAACTGGCAACAATCGGACTTGTAGATTTCATTAAAACAAAACACAGGCAAGGATATACATTATGAGTGGAAAACAATATTTGAAAAATCAACTCCCCGTTATTTTAATCAATCTGCTGGGTATGCTTGCCTTTGCCTTGTTCCTGATTGCAAGCGATAATCCTATCCAAACAGTCCTGTTTATTCTTGCGGTCTGGTCGATTGTCCTTGTTTTATCTTTGCTGACTTTTTATTTCTCACGAAAAAAGTATCTGAATAAATTGCTCAATATGACGGAGCAATTAGAAGAACGATATTTATTGCCGGAAATCATGCAAGTGCCGGAAAGGGCTGATGAACAGGTTTTTTACCAGATTATGAAAATGGCTGAAAAATCCATGTTGGAACGGATTGGCGAAGTACAGAGGGAACGCAGGGAATATAAAGAATACATTGAACAATGGATACACGAAGTAAAAACACCAATTACAGCTATGAAGCTGCTGTGTGAGAATAACCGTTCTCCCTTTTCCAGAGAGGTATTGGCAGAGTTAGAGAATATCAATCAATATACAGAACAGGCACTTTACTATGCCAGAAGTGAACACGCTGAAAAAGACTATTCTGTCCGTGAAGTCAATTTATGCGATGTTGTGAATAGTGCAATCGCAGATAATAAGTATCTTTTGCGTCAAAGTAATATGTCAATTCAGATAGACGATATAGAAACAATGGTTTACACTGATGAAAAATGGGTGCGGTTCATCTTAAATCAGATTATCGGTAATGCAATCAAATACCATGCAGAGCAGCCTATTTTGCACTTTGGGGCAACAAAAACGAATGACAAGATTGTGCTATCTATCAGCGATAATGGGATAGGTATTCCTAAAAGTGATTTACCCCGTATTTTTGAAAAAGGATTTACAGGTCAGAATGGGCGAACCGGGAAAAATTCTACTGGAATTGGCTTATATCTTTGCAAGCGTCTATGTGATAAACTGGGAATAGGACTTACTGCTTATTCCGAAAACAGAGGAACAACGATTTCACTTATCTTTCAAATGAATGATTTTATTATCGGAGTGCAGGGCTGACAGGTTCTGCACTTCTTACATTTTTGTAAGAACTGTGTAAGAAAACTTGATACAAAAAATGAGATACTCCATTTACAATATGGGTATGGAACAGTTAAGGAGGTTTATCCGATGAATACAATTTTGAAGCTGGAGCATATCCAGAAATATTATGGCAATGAGGGGAATATTACCAAAGCCATTAAAGATATTAGTTTTTCTGTGGAAGCCGGAGAATTTCTCGGAATTATGGGTGCGTCCGGTTCTGGAAAGACAACGCTGCTAAACTGTATTTCTACGATTGATACCGTAAGTGCAGGGCATATTTTTTTAGAGGGAACAGATATAACGGAAATCAAACCAAAATTCCTTGCCCGCTTTCGCAGAGAGAATTTAGGTTTTGTATTTCAAGACTTCAATTTGCTGGATACATTGACAATTTCAGAAAACATTGCACTGGCATTAGCAATCAATAAAGTCCCTGCAGGGATTGTAGAACCCCGCATTTTGGATATAGCCGGAAAGCTGAATATCAGCGATATTCTAAACAAATATCCTTATCAGGTATCGGGCGGTCAAAAACAGCGTTGTGCCTGTGCAAGAGCAATTATCAACAATCCGAAACTCTTATTGGCAGATGAACCGACAGGAGCATTAGACAGCCATTCCTCACAAATGCTGCTGTCTACCATTCAAAGTATCAATGAACAGCTTAGGGCGACAATTCTTATGGTAACTCATGACGCTTTTACCGCCAGCTATGCCAACCGTATTCTTTTTTTGAAAGACGGAGAAATCTTTATGGAACTGCGCAAGGGCAACGACAGCAGAAGTGCTTTTTTTGATAAAATTCTGAATGTCCTTACCATGATTGGAGGGGGACAGAGCCATGTATGCTAAACTTGTTTTCAGAAATGCAAAACGGTCTGTAAAAGACTATCTGGTCTACATTGTCACAATGACAATCTGTGTTACCTTGTTTTATGCGTTCTTGTCTATTTCCAGTAGTTATTATAGCCCGGATATAGGCAGCGAGTATGATTTTACTCTGTTAAGTGACGGAATGAAAATTGCAATCTGCATGATAACATTGCTGTTGTTATTTTTGATACGGTTCGTCAATCATTATATGCTAAGACGGAAGCAAAAAGAGTTTGCTGTCCAGTCCATTATGGGAATGGAACAAAAAACTATTGGCAGGATTTTCTTTGCAGAAACACTGATTATGGGTATGTTTTCCATTTTGATTGGTATTTTTTGCGGTGTATTTTGTTCTCAATTCATTACCGCAATGCTCCTTACTGCTTATGGAAAGCCTTATGAAATCTCATGGACATTATTCCCGGATACCGTTTTGTTGACAGTGGTATTTTTTGTGGCAAGTTTTTTTGTGGTAGGAATTTTCAATACCCGTACCATTCAGAAAACAAAAATTATTGATATGCTTTCCGCAGAGAAAGAGAACGAACCAGAGCTAAAAAAGAGCCGCTTCATTTCTGTTGTAGTAGTCCTCTTTGAAGTATTTACCGTATGGGGATTGATTGCAGGAATACAAAAGGTCTGGTTTTATTATGACACCCGCTTTGCGTTTCCGGTGCAGCTTATGTTTTGGGGAAATATTCTTTTTCCGCTGCTTACTTTGCTGTGGTCGATATTTTGCATAATCAGAAAGAAAAAAAGAGAATGTTTCATTGCTGGTTTGCTGATATGTTCTGTATTGAATGCTTTTACAGCAGCCAGCGTTGCAGCATTAACAAATAAATATTATCTGCCTTTAGGTGGTGGAACGCTCAATCAATATCTGCTTTTTGTTGTGATTGACTTACTTTTCTTCATTTGTGCCTTCATTTATCTTACCAGTGGTTTGATTGTAGCATGGAAAGAAAAATCGCCAGAACACCGATACCATGAGGAAGCACTTTTCTTTTTCGGACAGATTACCTCAAAGCTGAATACGACCAGCAAGACTATGGCAGTCATTTGTATCACTTTGGTATTAGCAATTTTCATGTTCGTTGCAGCCCCTATTTTGACGGGCTGGTCGTCTGGTTATTTGGATATACGCTCTATGTATGATGTGCAGGTATATTCGAGATACAATGATGTTTATGAAGAAGAAAATCTGCCACAGGACAGTTATGAAATCATTACTGATTTTCTGGCAGAACATAAAATAGATACAGACTATGATTGCACTTTCAATCTATATCTGCCAGAGAAAGACGATTTTCACAACAGACAGAAATATGATTTTCCGATTGTGGCAATTTCTTTAAGTGATTATAACACCATAAGGAAAATGTTGGGTTATGAACAGATTTCTCTGGGGGAAGATGAATTTACGACACAATGGGCGGCAATCGCCACCGAGGAAGAACGGGATAGCTTTTTGAAAGAGCATACCAGTATTTTGACAGACGCAGGAGAATTGACTCTTTCCGAGCAGTCCTATTATGAGGAAGCAATCGGAGAAACAGCGTACAATTCCTATACAGATATACTCTATGTACTTCCAGACAGTATTTGTGAAAAGCTGTTGCCGGTAATAAAAAACCGCTATATCACAACAGAAGAAAACATCTCCTATGAAAATGCAAGGGAACTGGAAAAATTTTTTACAGAGGAATACCCAGAGCAAGCAGAAAGCGGTGTTATGTATGGAATACGGTTCAGTACATTACAGAGGAACAGTACAATAGCAAATAATTTTGTTTTACAGGCTGCAATGCTTTATGGTGCTGTTGTATTGATGATTATATGTCTTACCGTACTTTCCTTGCAACAACTCTTAGACGCAGGACAATATAAATATCGCTTCTCTGTACTCCGAAAATTGGGGGTGGAAGAAAAGCATATCGGAAAACTTATCTTGCAACAATTAAGTGTTTGGTTTGGGCTTCCAATTATCACAGCAATCATTGTAGCTGCTGTTGTAATAGCTTACTTTATCCAAACCATATCAGCAGAAATTTCAGCCTATATCGGGTTTGGTGCATTGATGTTACAAATAGGGGCAACAATGGGCATTTTGGCAATTTTATTGATTTGTTATTTCATAAGTACATGGATTATTTTTAGGCATTCTGTTAATCCATAGAAAATATGTAATTATTGCATTTCGCACATTCTTTAAAGAGGGATAGCACTCTTAATGAACACTATCCCTCTTTCACTTAATAAAGTTCTAATGAATCTTCTGCATCCACCCACATCTGTAAATTGCCCTCAAGATATAATCTTGCATATTCCAAAGGCTCATCCACAGCTAATGAAGTAAGTGCACATTCTGATCCATATGTGGTTTTTAAATCTTTTTCAGCTTCCCAGCAGTCAATGCGAAGCATATATCCAGCACTTGTGTAAACATCAATACTATCGTGATTTATGTTGTATTCTGCATAAATTGTTCTCATCGTATCTTATCTCCATTTTCTTTTGATAATCAGTAATAGAGTTAAATATCGAAAACATTTCAATCAGTTCACCATGTCGTTATTGTTATATGTTATACTGTGTTATGAAATTTTCTTTCCCTTAATTTTTCCCATATTAAGGTTCATGAAAGCTAATGGGAGAATGTAACACAAGGGAAAGAGTAAGGGAAAGTACACTTGCTACAAACTTAGTATTTTCAAGGGTTTGCGAAGAATTTGATAATCAAATATAACAGTTATTAAATTTCCTAAAATATGTGAAATATCAACTGGAATTTCTCACTTCTTCATTTTAGGTGCAATAAGCAACACTACTGTCACAAGAAAATATACACCATACAGCAACCACGTAATAGTATTGTTCCATGGAAAACTCATTTCTGGATGGTTCAATGCATACATTATAAATACAATAGCTATAATCAGCATCATCAATCCGATAATCCTTGATATACTCTTTTTCATGTAAATCATCTCCTCGTCAAATTGTAGTTATCTACGTGTTCCATCATCATTAAAATGTTTTTTTAAAGCTTTCTCTGTCGGATAAATTGATATAATCATAATAAAGCATTGAATTGTCACAAGAATCAACCCTGCAAATCCAATCGTATTCTTATCACTATGATATAATGGAATATGTATCAAAGCAGATGGTATAATCATTACCCATCCTATTTTCCACCAAATTCTTCCGCAGTAGTCATTCGCAAATTTCCATGTATCCATATTTTTCATTGAGCGAGTTGTTCTGTAGCCTGACATACTATTTATATTTTTTGGACAATGTTTCCACATCATTCTTCCACCAATGACCATAGCAATAGGAATTATCAGATCACATATTAACATAAACCACCAAAACCACATAAACAGCTCCTCCCTTCACGTACCGATTGTATAACAGTAGTCTAACACATGTTGATAAAAAGTACTACATTCAAACTAATGTCTGTGATTTGTGATTTGTTTTCCATAATAGTTTCCTTTCAAAAATATTTTATATTTTCTATATCTTGGTGTTTGAAAAACAGCCTCATAGACATTGGTTAATGCTTGTACTCATTACCTTAAAATCACAACCTCTTAAAAAGGCTTCCCAGATTATCTGAAAAGCCTCATTGGTTTGTATTTGAATTTGGACTACTTGATTTTCTAATTGCATACGCAATTCGTGAAATGTATAATTATACTGTTGATACATCAGACACACAAATGTAAATAGGGACAAAAATAATAAACTATTGAATATAGTTATTTGGAAATATTTTTTTAATCAGATTCAGACACAAAACACTAAAAATTTACGTCCCTCAAGGTTGTAAAATGAGTTCCCCGGAGAAGGGTGTTTCACAACCTTGCGGCTGGCAAATCGCATCAAGCCGGGACTCGTTTTGTGACTTTGGAAGAAAATTAGAAACTCTTAGGATGCCTGTCCGTAACACAGTGTTGTGCTGCCATGGACGGCAGCACAAGTCCTAATGTGCCCGGACGGCACATTTAGGACGCACACGTCACTCCGCCCCAACCTGAATCAGGCATGCTTAGAGTTTCTTATTTTCGGACAACGGAAACAAAACAGTCCCGGCTTGATGCAATTTGCCAATCGAAATCCCCCAGAACCACCCTACACGAGGAAACTCATGTCACCCACAAACCATCATTTATCAGACAACTCATTTTATTACATTCTAAGCCATCCACAAGGTACAAAAAAAGAACATGACGTCTCCGCCATGTCCTTTCTCCTTTTTATATTCATTTCTGATTAGGAATCAATTAGTCCTCAAATGGAATAACCGCACCATCATAAGTATCGTTGATGAATTTTTTGATATCATCAGATTTTAATACTTTTACAAGTGCCTGGATGCCAGGGTTGTTCTGATTTCCTTCTTTTACAGCGATAACATTTACATAAGTTTTTGCTGCTTCAGAATCAGATGTCTCATATGCTAAGGAATCCTGTGCTACGGAATAACCTGCCTGTAATGCATAGTTACCGTTTAATACAACAAATGCAACTTCCGGTGCTACTCTTGCTACCTGCTCTGCTGCAAGCTCTTCGATCTTGATGTTGTGCGGGTTCTCAGCGATATCATTTACAGTTGCCTCTAAACCAGCGCCATCTTTTAAAGTAATGATACCGTTGTCCTGTAACAGTAATAATGCTCTTGCCTCGTTTGTTGTATCGTTCGGTACTGCGATCGTATCGCCATCTGCTAACTCAGAGAGATCTTTCTTTGTTCCCGGATAAATTCCGAATGGCTCATAATGGATACCGCCAGCATTCACAAGGTGTGTACCTTTCTCTGTATTGAAGTTCTCTAAGTATGGGATGTGCTGGAAGTAGTTTGCATCGAACTCACCGCTCTCTACTACTTCGTTTGGAAGTACATAGTCATCAAAAATGGTAATCTCTAAGTCCCAGCCCTGATCTGCAAGGATTTTCTTTGCTTCCTCTAAGATCTCTGCATGTGGTGTTGCAGAAGCTGCTACTGTGATCGTGCCACCCTCTGTTGTCTGTGTGTCTGCTACGCTCTCTGCTGTTTCACTTTCTGGTGCAGTAGTATCTGCAACTGCTGCGTCATTTGTTTCTGCTGCATCGTTTGTTTCTGCTGCTGCGTTATTATCTGCAGCTGCATTGCCTGCTGTGTTGCTGCTGCCGCATCCTGCGAATGCAGATACAGCTAAAACGCCTGCTAAGATTGTGGTAAGTACTCTTTTTTTCATAATATAATCCTCCTTGTTTTTCGAAGAAAAATGCGACTGCCCTTGCAGGAGCAGAGGATTTTCCTCCTAAATTTATAATAATGTGAAAAACATTGTTTACGTTTATTTTCTGCGATCTAAATTGCTCGCAAGTTTCATACCGATCGTCTGGAATATCTGGAATAAGATTACCAATAAAATAACGGTTACGATCATAATATCTGTCTGCCATCTGGTATAACCATAGCGGATTGCGATATCTCCAAGTCCGCCTCCACCGACAGTTCCTGCCATTGCAGAATATCCTAAAATGGTTCCAAGTGAAATGGTTGCCCCTACGATCAGGGATGTGCGTGCTTCCACTAACATAACTTTTGTCACAATCGTAAAATTAGAAGCCCCCATGGAACGTGCTGCCTCAATGACACCTGCGTCCACTTCTTTTAAAGAAGATTCAACCATTCGTGCAATATATGGTGCTGCTGCTATGACAAGCGGAACGATCGTCGCCGTCGGTCCATAGCTTCTTCCGATCAGAAATCTCGTAAACGGAATCAGCACGATCAGTAAAATTAAAAACGGTACGCTTCGGATCAGGTTTGCAATGACATCTAATACCTTGTAAACTGCTGCATTCGGATGGATTCCATCTTTGTCAGTGACCGTTAACAGGATTCCCATCGGAAGTCCGATCACATAACCGATCAGCGTAGATGTCAATGTCATATAAAGTGTGTCTTTGATACCCTCTAACAGCATCATGATAATCTGCTCATTCCACATCTTCGGTCACCTCCTCAACTGCAAGTCCTTTTTCTTTTAAATATTCTTCGATATCTACCTGTAAATGTCTGTCCTCCGGAAGCCCTAAGATCATCTCTCCCTTTGCAACACCACCGACATTCTTGGTGTCTGCCCTTAAAATATTTACCGGCGTTTTAAACTGTAAGATCATATTTGCAATGACCGGTTCAAATGCGGAATTCTCTGAAAAGACGATTCTGATCTTTTTATCCCCCTGCATGCGCTCCTGAACTGCACCCGCTAACGGTGCATTGTTATTGCCAGGCTGATCTCTTAGGATCAGTTCTTTTGCAGCTTTTGATTTTGGATGGGAAAAAATATCCTCTACCAGTCCGTCTTCCACAAGGATACCGTGTTCAATGATCGCCACATGACTGCAGATCTCACGGATCACTGACATCTGATGTGTGATGATCACGATCGTAATGCCAAGTTTTTCATTGATCTCCTTTAAAAGTGAAAGAATGGAAGCGGTTGTCTGTGGATCTAAGGCACTGGTTGCCTCATCACAAAGTAAGATCTTCGGATCCGAAGCAAGTGCCCTTGCGATCGCAACCCTCTGTCTCTGTCCTCCGGAAAGCTGTGCCGGATACGCTTTTTCCTTTTCGGAAAGCCCGACCGTCTTTAAAAGCTCTCTCGCTCTTTCCCGCGCCTCTTTCTTTTTCTTTCCCTGGATCTGCATCGGGAAACATACATTGTCGAGTACACTCTTTTGCATCAGAAGGTTAAAATTCTGAAAGATCATCGCAATGTCGCTGCGCTGTCCTCTTAATTCCTTCTCTGTCAATGCTCCTAATTCCTGCCCCTCGATCAGCACCTGACCTTCTGTCGGTTTCTCTAAGAAATTTAAGCATCGTACCAGTGTACTTTTTCCGGCTCCCGACATACCGATGATTCCGTAGATATCGCCCTGCTCCACCGTCAGATTGATATCACTTAATGCCTCAACGGTCACTCCCTTTTGTTCAAACCTTTTATAGAGATGTCTGACCTCAATTGCTGCCATACATGTTCTCCTTTCTTCCTGCCTTATGTGAGCACCTGTCTGCACTCCGCGCTCCATACTAACACAAATTTAATTTTAAAAAAACAGATGCTCCCTCGCGGAAACATCTGTTTTACATTTTCTATCAACGCATAAAATCAGATATCTTCCCGCACACGAAACCGTCCCATACAGCACATACACATCATGCCGCACATGGATCCTGTCATCATCATTTTGTCTGCTGTTGTATAGGTCTTAATTTCTGTACGCATATCTGATCTCTCCTTTCTCCTACTGCTCTGTCTTGATTTGATAGTCCTTATTATAACAGGTAGTTACAGAAAGTGTTAATATTGGAAACCTTGAGTTGGTTATAGGTTTCGCCTATAGCTGATCACATCACATTTTCCCTGTATTTTTTTAATTCTCCGATATAAATCTCCCCGATATGGCTGACCTTTGCCCCTTTCCGCTTCACGTAGCCAATGCGCATTTTCTCCGTTTCCTTTAACGGGATCGCCATGTAATCACTGCCGTTTAGTTCTTCACAGATAATTCCGGAACAGAGCGTATAGGCATTTAACCCGATCATCAGATTTAAAAGCGTGGCACGGTCATTTGCCTTAATGAGTCTTTTGTAATCATAAGTGCTCTTCATTTCCTCCGCCAGATAAAGCGAATGGTGCTCCCCCTGATCAAAAGAAAGACATGGATACGCATCGAGTTCTTCCATCGAGATCACTTCCTGTTTTGCCAGCGGATGTCCCGACCAGAGATAGACATAGGTATCACAGGAAAACAGTTCGATAAATTCCAGTCCATGTTCCCTGATGATCTTATTCATGACTTTTTCATTGAAATCATTCAGATATAAAACCCCGATCTCACTGCGAAAATTCTTTACATTTTCAAGCACATCATATGTCGTTGTCTCATGGACTGCAAATTCATACCGTTCCATTCCAGCCTGTTTTACCGTCTCCACGAATGCCTTGACTGCAAACGTATAATGCTGCATGGATACACTGAACTTTTCTTTAACCTGTTTATCAATATAGCGGGAAGTAAGCAGATGAAACTGCTCCGTAACCTGTCTTGCATATCCTAAAAACTCTTCCCCTTCCGGTGTCACAAGAATTCCACGGTTAGAACGCATAAAAAGATCAAATCCGATCTCTGTCTCTAATTCCCGGATCGTCTCTGACAGACTCGGCTGGGAGAGAAATAACGTTTTTGCCGCCTCGTTCATCGATCCACAGTCCGCGATCGTCAAAGCGTATTTTAACTGCTGCAGTGTCATACTAATCCTCATTCCTGCGTGTGAAAAATATTTTTCACACTAATCTGCATTTTCCTGTTTTAAATATCTCTTCTTACTGGAAAAACCTCTTCCGGACACTTCACTGACTTTATTGATAATCACAAAGGCATCCGGGTCTACTTCATGGATCAGTTTTTCCGTTCTGGCAAGCTCACGCATAGATACCACAGTCAGAAGCATCATTGTATTGTTTCTTAAAAATCCGGTCTCACTGTTTAACAGCGTCACACCGCGGTCGATATCATTTAACACTGCCGTGCGGATCTCATCAATATGGCTGCTGACAACCTTGATCTGCATTTTTGCAGTACCAAGCATCAGACATTTATCCAGTACTGCACTGTATACGATCACAAGCAGGATACCGTAAAGCACCTGCTCTCCACTGCTGTGAAATACCTGAAGCAGTAAGATCAGCATATCAAATACATAAACAGAACTTGAAACCGGGATCTTAAAATACTTATTTAAGATCAAAGGCGGGATATCCATACCTCCTGTGGAAGCTCCCATTCTGATGACAAGTCCGATCGCTGCCCCGATACAAATACCTCCAAAGACCGTGCAAAGGATCAGATCATCTGTGATACGGTAACCACCAAGCAGTCTCGTGATCAATTCGAGTGCGATCGGGTAACTGAACGTACTCACGACCGTATTTGCCGCAAATTTCCATCCAAATGCAAAAAAACCGATCAGAAACATAATCGTATTAAACACAAGCACAAACACGGTGACCGGTGTGTGAAAAACATCATTGACAAACAATGCGATACCTGTCGTTCCACCTGTGATAAGCCCGCTTGGTAAAATAAACATTGCAATTCCAAACGCATAAATACAGTTTCCAAATATTACGATGAGCGTTTCCACTACTCTTTTTAAAATCTGCTTCATAAAAATCCTCATTTCTGCATGTGAAAAATCTTATTCTTCGCGATCTTCATCCATGACATCTTCTTCGTATTCGTCATATGCTCTCTGATGTCTCTTTTTACTGCGGTTTTGATCCTGATGTGTCGTATCACGGATCAGACTTAAGATTCCCTTGTAAATCTCACGTATAATCGCAAAGACAAAAAACATCACAATAAACCCGACTACACCAAAGACAATATCTGCAAACTCCATATTACCGGTGTTCGTTACCTTCTGACCGATCTCGATCGCAAACGTGATTACGATGATCAGCGTAAAAACATAAATCCATGCGATCACCATGACATGATCGTGTTTTGCAAGCCATTTAAAAACCGGATACACCACAAAAATAAACATCATTCCCAAAATTCCAATGACCAAAAAATGCAGTTCCTTGTCGCTGAAATTGTATTCATATGCATCGTTTAAACGAAGCAGATAACTGTGTATCTTTGCGAGCAGTTCCACGATACCATAAAGTAATTCTTTCATAAAAATCTCCATTCTTGCGCTGTCTTTTGCGCATATCAAGTTTGTGCGTAAGCACAAATCTTGTGTGTGAAATATCTTATTTTCACACTGATCTCTTTCTGCCGGAAATTATCGTAATATATCTTTTTTAATTTGTAAAGGCAGAATCCTGCCCGGAGGGCTTTTTATATAATAGAGTATTTCAACGAATTTTGCTATTACATAAAAATACCCGGAATCTTAAGACTCCGGGTATCTCTCATCTACTTTGTAACCACTCATCAATATACATGTTTCTTTGACTTATGTGTCTCTCTTGCCTCTTCTACTGCGGCATGATCTGCAATATTGATCTTGGCTGCCACCTTTTTCTTTTTTAATGGATGTTTTGGATTCTTATCTGACATACTATACGCTTCCTTTCTGCATATCATCTTTCATCCTTTTTACTTTATTTCCTTGCTTCGGTTACGTTATAGCACTATAAATCAGCAAAGTCAAGTATTATCCATCTGTTTTTTTGATATTTTATCATTTCTTATTAATTTTCAGAATTTTTTTACAATTCATAATCTGCACCTAACGCAGCATAATATACACGAAATCCATGCCGCTTCTTCTCCACATAGTCCATCCGGATAAGCAGATTAATAAATTCCTGTATCATGTTCTTCTCCCAGCGTCTGTTATATACTTCATTCACTGCATCTGTTAATTCAGCGGTACACATTTCCTCATTTCTGTCCCACAGGATATTTAAGATCATATTTGCTGTGTCCGGAAGATTGTCTAAAAATACACTTTCCAACTCCATCACTCTGCTCCTCATCTTTCGTAATGCTCCGGCACTTATTGAAACCGTTGCTTTCTGCCCATGAGTTTAGCATAGATTTGACGGCATTAAAATAGAAATGCTCTATATTCTCTTTAACTCGTCCTTTCGGTATTCTACATTCTTAATTTATAAGATTTTTTATCCTCAGGCTTCAATTCCAAGTTCCGCAGGGAGGAATCGCGGACAGACATTTTCGGATGATGTGATCACGGATGCAGCCAGACGTGTTCCAATCTCTACTGCTTCTTCCAACGTTTTCTGATATGTCAGTCCACTTGCCACACCTGCGCAGAACGCATCACCCGCTCCTGTCGTATCTTTTACCTGTACCTTTTTTGCCGGGCACACTCCATAAATACCTTCCCTGTCCGCATATACTGCACCCTTGCCGCCCATGGTAACGACCATGGAAGGAATATTGGCACGTTTTACACAGCCTGCAAGGATCTCTGCAAGTTCTTCCGGTGTCTTTTCACTGTAATCATCAGAAAAAAACATTCCTGCCTCTAACTGGTTGCAGATAAAGCAGTCAAATTTCCGCAGAAAATCTCTTCTCTCTGCCGCAATACTCATATTGCTGACAACCCCGTAAAGCGGTTTTTTGAATTTTTCACACAAATTCACGACTTTTTTGACGATCTCTTTATCCATATCCACTTCAATCACAACGGAATCAGCATTTTCAAAAATCTCATCCCCTGATTTTTCCAGCACATCAAGGATCGGCATCAGATTCGGTCTCTGCGAGATCGAACCGGCAACATCTCCGTGATGATCAAATACCGCAAGCCAGGTTCCCATTCCATTTGGAATCGTCAGCATGTATTCTGTATTTACTTTATGATTCTGTAGTTTGTGAATGACCTCACTTCCAAGTGCTGAATCATCCACGATTCCCAGAAATGTAGGCCGCAGTTCGATATTGGCGATATCTTCCACAACATTACGGCTGACACCTCCATGGATATATTCAATTCTTCCTGCATTTCTTCCGTCCGGAATATAAATATCTTCCGGAAATCCTTTAATATCCACAAATACCGCACCAATTACTACGATTCCATTTTTATTTACTGCCATCTGTTAAAATTACCTTTCTGCTATTTTTTTCTGATATGAATCTCCGGGATTGCCACACTGTCATAGGTGATTCCCGGCTTTTTGTCCTCTTCCTCTGCTGCTTCTTCCGGCTCATGTGTATGGATCTCCGGGACTGCAAGATTATCATAAGTCAGATTATATTCGTGACCTTTCTCTCTTTTCTTTCTGAATTTAAACATAAACATCTCCGTTTCTTCTATTTATAATATATTAATGAAAAATGTGATGACCAGACTGTTGATAAAATCTGCAAATAAACTTCCGATCAGCGGAATAATCAGGTACGCCTTTACGGAAGGGGCATATTTTTCACAAAGTACCTGCATGTTTGCCATAGCATTCGGTGTCGCTCCCATTCCAAATCCACAGGTTCCTGCTGCAAGTACTGCTGCATCATAGTCTCTTCCCATCACATAAAATACTACAAATTTTGCAAATACACAGATAAGTATCGCCTGAACTGCTAACAATATGATAAGCGGCAGAGCAAGTGATGCAAGCTGCCAGAGTTTTAATGTGATCATTGCCATTCCAAGAAACAGTGACAGGGAAATACCACCGATATCATTGATCTCACCCATATGGATCACAAATTTACCAGAGTACTCTCCGATATTCCGAAACAGAGCCGCAGCGATCATTGCACCGATATAAATCGGAAATGTCATTCCTGTTTTTGTCAGAAGCCAGGAAAAAACAGTTCCAAGTCCGATTGCCAGAATAAGCTGGAATACTGCCGATGCATACATATTTGTATGACGCTCATGTTTCTTCTCATCTTCCACCAAAAGACTGTCATCCTCCGGCACAACCGTATCAAGCAGGTTCTTTTTCTCAATAAGCTGCTTCCCCAGCGGCCCACCGATCAGACTTCCTGCGATCAGTCCAAAGGTCGCTGCTGCCGTACAGATCGTTGTTGCACCTTCCACATTCAGATCCTCTAAAACCGGGCCAAACGCACCCGCCGTTCCATGTCCGCCTACCATCGGGATTGAACCGGTACACATGCCGATCAGCGAATCAATGCCAAGCAGACGTGACGTTCCGATCGCAAGTAAATTCTGTGAAACGATCAGAAGAATGACAAGTCCTAAAAATACTGCCAGTGACTTTCCTCCGCTCTTTAATACTTTCAAATTTGCCTGAAATCCTACCGAAGTAAAGAAGAATACCATACACACTTCTCTTAATGTATCATCAAAAGAAATCTCCATAATTCCGCTGCTGTAACAAATACATGTGACGATTGCAAACAACAGTCCCCCGACAACCGGTGCCGGGATACAGAATTTTTCCAGAACATGTATTTTTTGTTTTAAATAACTACCGAGCATCAGCACCAGCACTGAAGCTGCCAGTGTCTGATACATATCCAACTGAACTTCCATATTTATCCTTTCAATCTTAATTTCCAAACCATATCTGATATTCAGATCCGTATCTACTCTGTCGGCACCTCGATACCGCACTCTGCATAGTATTCCGCCGCCCCCTTATGAAATGGGATCGTGATTCCCCCGATCGCAGACTGCTCATCCTCTTTTAGTCCGATCGATGTCGCATATCTGATATCCTGTTCATGAGAAAACAGAAGTGCCGTCAGCTCCTTTACCGTATCCGCGGATAAACTGTCACCAGCTAACAGCACTGCCTGTACAGACAGTGTTTTTACATCTTCCGTCTGACCGTTATAGGTACCTGCCGGGATCGTATATTCGGAATAGAACGGATATGCAGCCTTTAATCTGTCCCTGCATTTTACATCGATACTTAAAAGCCGTATTCCACATTCCTTTGCGAGTTCCCCGATCACCGTTGTCTGTGTGCCTGCAGTGCAGAAAAATGCATCTATCTCACCCGCTGCAAGTTTTGCTGCCGCTTCCGTATAATCTAAATTAACAGTCTCTGTCATATCCGTGCTGATACCCTGTGCGAGCAGGATCTGTTTTGCATTCCGCTCTGTTCCTGACTCCTCCGCTCCGATACTGATCGTTTTTCCAAGGAGATCATCTAATGATGTAATATCCGAATCTGCTCTCACCACGATCTGACATGCCTCCGGGTAAAGTGCTGCAACCGCTTTATATCCCTGATATGCTTTATCACGAAATTCCCCTGTTCCATGATAGGCTTCCTCCACCAGGTCTGCCTGCGCAATTCCCAGTTCTATATATTTTCCGGAAAGAAGTCTGATGTTTGCTGCCGATCCGGCAGTATTTCTCGTTTCAAGTTTATAAGAAAAATCCTCTTTATTTGCAAGACTGACAAATGCATTGGAAAATGAATCATACATTCCACCAATGCCCGCAGCTCCAAAACGGATCGTTTTCCGGTTCATACTGCATCCTGCCAACAATAAAATCATTGCCAGCCCAAGAAAAATATAACGACCTTTTTTCAAATTATCTCTTCTCCTTTTCCATTTCCTTTTATCTGCAGGTTATGCATCCGATCTGGCATATGCATTCTTCATCTGACCACTCAGCTCAAACAGCACTTTATCGAGCGTGTCTGCCGTCTCTTTCTTTAACATTCCTGCAACTGCACGATTTGCCTCATGCCGGATCTCTTTTCTTTTTGCTGCATCGGTTTCTTTTGAAAGCAGATCATCATACCGGTTGATCAGTTCATGACCTTTTGCCAGTATATGCTCTTTATATCTTTCAATATGGAATACCGAACTCCGGTAAGACGCATCAGCCATTGCCGCGATCATTCTGCTCGACCAGTAAAAATTATCTGTAGAAACCTCATCTGTGGTATTGCAAAGGTAATCCGGGGTCTCATCAATATCTGCATAAAATGGAACCAGCACGTTGAACGCATTGGATGCAAATGCGATCCACTCGATCACATTACAGTCATGCTCCATCTCAGGGCGCATCTGGATCACTGCCAAAAAGTCATTGCGGTTGATCCCAATCGAGCGGTATGCGCCACGCATATTTTTCTCTCCGTATGCCGCATACGGATCGTACGGTGTCCCCTGAAAATGGGAGGACAGTACATATTTTACATCTTCCACCGTAATTTTCTTTTCCGGTACCATGCACCACGGGATATCATCCGACTGCGGTGTATAGTCCGCATTTTCTCCATCCCAGACTTTTGTATGGGGATTTAAACAACGCTCCATATACCATGCTCTCGGTGTATTGTATACATGATCTGCATCATCGTGGCTGCCAAATGCATCACGCGGATTCAGGCTGTCATCCATTGAGAGGTTCAGATGATTTTTTTCTATAAATTCTTTCATATCAGAAGAACACATATATTCTTTCTGTTCAGATAGTGCATCTTCAAGATCAAACTGATCAATACCAAGCTGATTTGGCATGACAACGTACACATCATCCGGCACCCTTCTTGCGATCCAGTGATGCCCACCGATCGTCTCAAGCCACCAGATCTCATTCTGATCCTGAAATGCGATTCCGTTTATCTCATATGTGCCATACTGTTCCAGCAACGATCCAAGGCGTTTCACGCCCTCTCTTGCACTGCGGATATACGGTAAAACAATACATACAATATCTTCCTCACCGATTCCGCCCGGGACTTCTTCTTTCCCGTTTTCTGCCGGCTGAAGTTCAACCAGAGGATCTGCGCCAAGCACACGCGGGTTTGATGTGATCGTCTCCGTTGCCGTCATCGCAACATTTGCCTCATTGACACCTGCCGCTGCCCAGATACCTTCCCCATCCACGGCATTCGGCACTGCCGTATAACGCATCGGATCATCCGGAAGTTCAATCGTCACATGCGAAAGAACAGATTTATATGTTTTCGGCTGCTCATCCGGATGGACGACAACAAATTTCTTCGGTGTAAAATGTCCGGAACCGGAATCATCATTTCTCGCGATCATTGTAGATCCGTCATAGGATGCATTTTTTCCAACAAGTATTGTAGTACACGCCATTTTTATTATCTCCTCTCGCGTATTTTATCTATTCTGCTTCATCATAGAAAATTTTGTCTTTTTCCAATACTGTCCCAACACCGTCTTTTACTTCAACGATGCAGACAGAACAGTTTTTCGGAATGCCGCCACGCCAGATATCCTCTTTGTCTTCATAAAAATTAGCTAAAAGACAGCGTCCGGCTGCCCCATGTGTTGATATAAAGATCGTGGCATTTTCATATGCCTTGTTCTGTACCAGCGACTGATAAAAATCTTCGGTCCGTTTTAAAACATCTTTAAAACTTTCTCCGCCCGGTGCTTTCATGCAGTGATAAGGATCATTGTAAAATTTATCAATAAAATCCGGTGGAAGAACTTTGCTGTCTTTCACACATTCTCCCTCCCAGTCGCCAAAAGAAAGTTCTATGATACGTCTGTCTGTGATCATCGGAAGATGTCTGCCCGCCATCACAAGCTCTGCTGTCTGTTTTGCTCGGATCAGCGGGCTGGAAATGACAAGATCAAAATCAATGTCTTTCATTCCTTCACCTGTCAGTTCTGCCAGACGCACACCTGCGTCATTTAACATGATATCATGCTGTCCCTGCAGTTTTTTCTCTTTATTCCACGATGTTTCACCGTGTCTGATTATGTATAATTTCATATTTTCTGCCTTTCTGTATTTTAATCTCATGCGATAGCTATTGTACCATAACGTTGTTTTATTTGAAATATGCCGAAAAACATTATATACTATTCTCATCTTATCAGAAAAGAATAATGTATTTATGGATTCGGACCAGGTACCTTTTTCTGCGGTACATGTGCACTGCTCATCCTTCTGAGCAGTTTCTATGGTGTCCATTTTGGACATACAAAACGGGCTTCCTATCTGGTAATCTCACTGCTTACTTTTATAGAATTTCCGTTTCTTTATTATATTTATCATACAAATACGATCGTTTACATGATTTTAAGCATCGCTGCCATCGCCATTTTCATCCCGGCTGCCCATGCCTTAATTTTTGCAGTTTTAGCCGTTTTCTGTGATGTTTTTATCGTAATTTATTCTTATTATCATCCGGTTCCATGGGCTGCGATCACAGAACAGGAAGCATTTTACTCCACCCTTTGTTCTCTGGTAATTTCTATGTTTTGCGTATTTATGGTCACTCTGCTTTTGAAGGTTCAATATGAAAAACAGGACAGCGATCTAAGAACTCTGGGAGATCAGTTAAAAAATTCCGCTGACCACGATACACTGACTGCACTTTATAACAGACGTTATCTGAACCAGTATTTAGAGCAGCTGATTCAAAATGATCATACTGATTTTTATGCTGTTTTACTGGATTTAGATTTTTTCAAGAAAATCAATGACACCTATGGGCATGTATTCGGTGACGAAGTGTTGGTTACTTTCAGTCGGATTTTAGAAAAGTATCTGCCGGATGGCGGAATTGCTGTCCGCTTTGGCGGGGAAGAATTTATGCTCATTCTTCCCAACACTACTGAAAACAATATCCGCAATCTTTTACAATGCATGAGAACCGACTACAAACAATTCATAAAAGAAAAGAAAAATACCGTTTACTCTTTCAGCAGCGGCATTGCACAATACCAAAATGGAATGGAGATTTCCACCCTCTACAGTCTCGCCGACAAAAAACTATATTGTGCAAAGAATGATAACCGGGATAAAGATGTATTTTAACCAGCTTACAGATCCTTTTTAACCGCTTTTCCCAGACATTTTTTCCGTACAAAGTAATAACAGATCACCTGCATCACGATCGTAGCCAGCCAAGATGCCGGGTACGAAATAAACAGGAAATACAAGGATCTGTGATACGGAAAGAATGCAAAAATCCATAATATACGCATTCCAACTGTACCGATCACAGACAATATCATCGGAACCGAAGAATATCCCATTCCACGCAGTGCTCCCGGAAAAAGATCCATGATACCGCAAAGGAAATATGGCACTGTAGTAATTGAAAGAATCTCTACTCCACATGCAACCACATCCGGTTCTTTGGTATAGATCGTCAGTATCTCTGCTCCAAAGAAATATGCCCCACATCCAAGCACAGCAGCAACTCCAACCGATAAAATCAGACAGTCCAGAAGAACTCTGTCCATACGCTTATATTTTCCTACACCAAAATTCTGACTGGTAAAACTCATACACGCCTGTGTAACAGAATTTACGGAAACATACAGGAAACCAAGCAGATTATTTGCTGCCGTATATCCCGCCATTGCTGTTGCGCCAAAGGAATTAACAGAGGACTGTAACAATGCATTTGAAAAATTGATGACTGTACTCTGGATTCCCGCCGGAACTCCCACCTGAAAAATCTGTTTTAAATAAACACCTTTTATAGAAAGTTTTGATAAATGAAGCTGATAGCTTCCCTGCGTTTTACAAAGGCAGCGTAAAACAAGAATACAGGACACACACTGTGAAATGATCGTTGCGATCGCAACGCCGGCAACATCTAAATGAAATACGATCACCAAGATCATATTCAGCACCGCATTGATACAGCCGGATATAATAAGGAATAAAAGCGGCCGTTTTGTATCCCCGACTGCCCGAAGTATTGCCGCACCATAATTATAAAGCATAAAAAATGGCATTCCCATAAAATAGATCCGCATATATAAAGTCGACTGACCGATCACATCATCCGGTGTGCCCATCAGTTCCAGCGCTCCCTTTGCAAACAGTACACCAACAAATGCCATCACCACACCGCTGATCAGTGCCAACGTAATCGCCGTATGTACGGTCTGTGACATTTCTTCCTCCCGTCCTGCAGCATAAAATCTTGCTGCAAGCACATTTGCTCCAAGTGAGATCCCGATAAAAAGATTCACAAATACATTGATCAGTGCCGTTGTCGAACCTACTGCTGCAAGTGCCTGACTGCCGCTGAACCGTCCCACAACGATGATGTCGACCGCATTAAACATTAACTGTAAAATTCCAGAAAGCATTAGCGGAAATGCAAACGATATTAATTTATCCATAATGGTGCCATTGCACATATCAATTTCATATTTATTATTTTTCATTGCTGCTCTCACCTTTCTTCCTTACACTGTTTCATAAAATAAAATAAGATATACAATGCCTGTTTTGCATTGCATATCTTACTGCCTTTTTTGGGCTTCGTCAATCAATTTTCAAGAACCCGACGGGATACGTACGATATATCGCTCTCCATCACATTCTGCCAGTGTTAAAACCGGAATATGTTTTTTTCGAAGCTGATGTACGATCGGATAAGTCAAAAAAACATCCCCTTCCACATAAACAGCTTCCGGTTTTTCTTTTAAGACCTGTTTTACCTGATCTTTGATACGGCTCTTCCACTCCTGCTTTTCCATCAAAACTTCCCCATAGATTCCCTGCAGTGTAAGTTCCGGAACATCCGGCAGCACGCAGTGTGATATGCGGGCATGCTCCATTCCCGGCAATTTCTGCAATAATTCATCTGCTTCCTTTCCACCGCCAAGATTTACGATCACGGGTTCCTCTTTAAAGCAGGACAGACTGATCTTACATGCTGCGACAGCATCTTCTAATGTGCCAGCCGTCATCAGAAAGCCACCTTTGTGGCAGAAACCGGCGCTGGAAAGTCCTGTTGCCTGTACCAGCTCTTCATTCTCCAGTCCAAGCCATTTTTCCGGGAAACTGCACTTATAATTCATGGAATATTCTCTTTTTTGCGGCTGGATACAATATCCACCACGATTAGATGGAAAGATCACAAACGCAATCTCCGTCTCTGAAAGCCTTTTCTGGCAGGGAATAAATTCCGGCAGGACGAGTATTTTTGCATCAGACTCCTTTTGCTGTGACTCTAAAATTTCCTCGATCCTTTTATCGGCACGCTCATTTCCAAGATAACGCTCAAATTTATTTTCCAGTATCATACCTGCGACACCGACCGCCTTAAAAAAAGCATCATCACTGCTGCCTGACGCATCCCAGGTTGGATTAAAGTTTCCGATCAAGGTTGCAAGCTCGTTTTTTTCTCCCGTATTATCATTGTTATCGAGAGGCTGCACAAACGCCTCATCAAAAGTCTGCGCGAGTTCTTCCCCTAAAATCCCGGTTCCAAGCTGCTCCCAAAGCAGTCCAAATGCCGCATACGGCACTCCATTTTCACGGACTCTGCTGTCCTTCTGATGATGATCAAATTCCCCGCGCCCAATATCAAATACGATTCCGTCATAATCTTCCGGGACTTTATTGCCACGTGTAATCGTAATCTCCGGATTCAGATAGAGCAATAATGCCGCGGAAAAAACATCGTCCGCATGGAACTTTCCGCCGTGTGTAAATGCCTTTGCATCTTTTCTTGTGATCTGCTGTAATAATGTATGATTCATGATCTGATCAATTTTCTCCTACTATCTGTAAATATTCGTCGATAAATATTTGAATGCATTGTCTGCACAGATCGCAACGATCGTCTTTCCCTTTGCTTCCGGTCTTTTGCAATATCCGTTGCAACTTTGATCGCTGCTGCAGCAGACTGACCAAGAAAGATTCCATCTGTTCTTACCAGATCACGACCAACCTCATATGCAAGATCTGCATTAACCTCAACTACTTCATCATACTGAAAATCAATATCTCCGCCTGTAGCATCCCAGATTTCAGGACCGGTAGTTGCGATATGTACATTCGGGTTTTCCGGATTTCTGCCCTGATTGATATAATACCAGCCATGCTCATCTGCATACTTCTGAAGCAGATCGTAAATCGGATCGAATGCCAGTCCTTTTTCTGCGATCAGTTCCGGCACTCCCGGAATATCTTTAAATTCCAGCTTTGCAAGTATCGTGGCATCTAAGTCATGTTCTTTTTCATAGTTAGTAACTTCGACTAACGGTGTCTCTCCCACTAATTCAGCGATTGAATGATAAATTTTTCTCTCTGCCATCTTTTCATTCCCCATTTAGTTAAAATAATTGTATTCTACTGTCTGTATCCATTCTTTTCCCTCCAGTACCCCTGCTAAAGATAACAGACTCAATGCATTTCCTGTTGTTCCAATGTATAAACCGGTATAGCTGTGGACATTCTGCGGTATCGTTCTCCACCAGTTTCCATACCAGTTTCTCTTTTTCTGCTGTTTATAGATATCTCCCGGTTCATCACTCACAAACGACTGGCTGATGATAAATCTTGCTGTCCGTTTTGCATACCCTAAAAACTCATCCTCACCGGTAATCTTATACATAGAAATAAAATGCTCTAAGATACCCGGTGTTCCTTTGTGGCATCCACCCATCTCTCTGTCTATTTTGCGATCTCAATATAATCCTGTGTTTTATATTCTTTGAATAATATGTTTTTTGGCATTTTTATAACCCCTGGTTGCACTTGTCTTTTGTTATCTGGTAATATACGCTTTTATTTCTACTTTGTTAATAGGAATTATATGATATGTTAGATTTTAAACTGCCGGATATTCATTTCAAGCTCATCAACAATTTCTTTATTGTTCGAAACTACATCCACGATCTTCTTAAATTCTTCATTGATCTGCGACATATATTCTGAATTAACCGACACTTCCTCTTTCTGTTTATCAAACCCATCCATGATGCCATTCACATAATAATGAATACGCTCCATACTCTGCCCCAGTTCATCTATATACCCCTCAAACTTTTCCATCTGTTCTTTAAAATTATGTGCATCATTTGCATATTCCTCACCGGTATGTACAAGGACATCATAATCAGAAATAACATTTGTTTTCACATAGTTTAGCAGTTCAAACGAAGCCTCCGCTAATTTAGCTACAATATCTACGATAAATGTATTTATCTTTTGAATTTCACCTGCAGTCTTTGACGACTCCTCCGCAAGACTGGATATCTCGTTGGCCACAACTGCAAATCCCCTGCCGCTTTCTCCCGCTCTTGCAGCTTCAATACTGGCATTCAATGCAAGCAGATTTGTCTGGTCTGCAACATTAAGGATCTTGTCTGTAAGCTGCTGTATCCGCTCCACTTCCTTTGATTCTTCAATTTTATCTTCAAGTGTTTTTCCAATTCTCACGATCGTATTCTGCATACGCTCTCTGGCTGATACCGCATCTTCTTCTAGCTTTTCTGCTTTTGATCCAACCTCACCAATATATTCAGCCTGCGATTTTGCCTCATTTATGACAGATGACATCATCTCGTTATTATTCTTTGCATTTTCGGCGATCTTGTGAACCAGATCACTCATTTCAAGGACTTTTCCTTCCATATTGTTCATTGTCGCATTGACCTTCGATACTTCATTGGCAGAGGATGTCACAATATTATTTACATGTTCTGAATTGTTTAAAAGTTTATTTTCACTTACACTGATATTATGAATGATCTCACGCAGATTTTCCAAAAACATATTCAGGCTGTCTGCAATATCTCCAACTTCATCTGTTGATCTTACGTTGATCTTACGTTGATCTTCTGTGTAAGATCTCCCTCCTTCTTTGCAAGTTCACTCATTTTCCCTGCTATCACACTTACACTTTTCGACAAGATACCACTTATGATAAGGGAAAGCACTACTGCTATCACTAATCCAAGCAGTTCAATGATCAAAAATTCTTTTATAAAAATATTCTCCTGAAGTCTGATATCAGTTGCAGAACAATCAACGCCTACGATTCCTGCAATCTGACCTGCACTATCGTAAACCGGAGCAAATGCACTGTAAAAATCTCCCCACTCATCGGATGTCATTTCGCTGTCAACCGTGACATTTCCTTTAAATGCTTCTGCAATTTCATCATATATCTCATATTCTTCACCAATTGCAGCCCCTTCTTCAGTATCAGCATCAACAATAAATTCCAGTCTGCCGCCATTCATTCTCATCGTGTATATATATTGGATATCATCGCCACACAAAAAATCCTGCAGCTGCGACAGTATCTCTTTATAATTCTCTGTCGCTTCATCCCCTGCTTTGATCTTTTCTAGAATATCCCCATCAATTCTTTCTGCGGCAATTTTCGCTGAATTTCTGGCATTTTTCTTACACTGTTCCAACAATGTATCTCTCGCCTGTACTATAAAAAACCAGCCGATCAGATTCGTCACGGTCAAAACACATACGATCATTCCTACTAAAATCTTTGCACGTATGCTTATTTTAAATTTTTTTTGTGATCCCGTTTTTGTCATGCCATCCCCACCCTTCCTGTCTTATATAAATATTATATCTGTTAGTGATAGCATAGACAAGAAGGTAGTTGGGAATTCCAATGCTTTTAATATCTGCTTTACTTATCTGTACGAAATATCAGATTTTTTAATACTAATAGGAGTACTGGAATAATATCCACAAAAATTCAGAAAATTAACCACGTCTTCCACTTCTACATCCGACTTTGGTCCTATCAAAATTTCTTTTATCATATTTTGTTTTATTTACTCAATTATATAAAGTCAATGTAAAAACATCATTTTTCTCCTAAAGTTTCTTCTCCACCTTCTCCAATTCATCCAACAATGCTGGTTTTCTTGGATATCTCTGCTTCAATTCCTCAATTAAAGATTTAGCAGTATCATTACCCTTCCATTTTATAAGCTGTGCAATATTCTTCGTTATCTTCTTATATTCGCGTCTATCCTTTGCCTGAGCACAACTCTCACTTATTTCCTTATAACACAACTCATATACCTGCTCCGGATATTCCTTCACCAAATATTTCCCATAATAAAACAAATCATACGGATTCTCCATTACATCATCAAGCAATCTCTTCTTTTCATTTTCAGAAATAAGAACACTGCGATAGCAAACAGTTCGCTTGCTATCCTTTAATTCATCCAATAGGCTCTCGTAATTTTCATTCCACGCACCACACTTTTTATAAATCTGTTTCAAAACATCCCAGAACTTCTCATTTCCCATCAATAGCAGCTTTTTTGCCTGTGTGATTTGCTTTTCCGTACTGTTTGCTGTCTTATATATGTCATATAGCATATTATTCCAATCTTCCGGATTACTGCTACGATAATGCCATGTCTCTTCTTCGTTTGCTTTCTCTAAACAAAGCTTCTCTGCTTCATCATAATTTTTATCTTCCATAGCATCCTTGATAGCTATAATACGGAGTTCATTTATTGCAATATTCTGATATAGTTCCTTCTGCGTATTCTTTTTTCCATATAAATGTCTATGTAAAAGGTATCTTACAATCAAATCTTCTTTTTTCGTATATTCCGGGTAATAATCCTCCCGTGAAATTTCCAAAAGGGTACCCAAAACCTTTTCAAGCTTCTTTGCACTCTTTTCGTCGCATAGGCAAATCCCACATTTCAGCAAATCATAACGCCAGTCAGTCCAACCATCAAAAACACTCTTTTTTGCCTCTTTTATAATCAATGCAAGTGCTTGATCTCGCATCTGTTTATCCTGTTTTTCGACTTCTTTTGCGCATTTTTCTATTAATTCGTATGTACACATGATAACGTCTGTAAGCATTCCCGAACTACTATCTGCATGAGATGCTAACTTAACACCAGATACCAAAATATATGTAGCCGACTCAAGTGCAACCATATAACCACTTATTGCTAAAGTCTCAGCACACATATCAAGACAGTCATGCATATCCATACAAATATTATCGCAGCTGCTCCAACCAATGTATCCCCGATGGGTGTTACATTTAATTGATGCAGCGATTGTATTTTTCACTATCGATATAATATCTTCTGTGGGTATCATAGCAGCCCCTTTCTTTTATTCAACAATATCAATCTTATATCTTTCACACCATTGCGTTGCGATTTTTTCATATACTTCATCACGATATTGGTACCAATGTTTCTCCTCTGCTGTATACAGAACTTGCTCTTAAAACTGATGGTCTGCAAGAATATGTTGATGCTATGAATGAATTTAATTAAACTTACATACTCCCTCTGAGTCTTAAGTTTCTCTCCGAGTTTCTTTTGAGTTTTCATCGAGTTTTTTCTGAAAACAACTCGATAAAAACTCAATTAAATTCTCAATTGCTCTCGATCAAGAAATATATATTTTATATCAAGCTATAGCCTCACAAAATGTTGCATTATCTCTTTCAAATCATCGCTAAAATCTTCTAAATCTTCCATAGTAATGGCTCCTTCATTCAGGAGCGAAAGCATAATATAAAATTGATTTGACCTGCTCATCTCACATTGCACTCCACAATCTTTCTTATCCTCTTTTATTCTTTTCTCCAATGTCCAAAATTTTTCAGATGACTTTCCATCTCCACATAGTATTTCAATATATTCTTTGTTGAGCTTATCCATATAAGCTTCTTGCCATCCAGCTATTTTACTTCTGAATATTTTCCAGTCCTTTTCTGAGAATTTGTTCATGCTTATTATCTCCTACATTACATCCACTTCTACACTTTAATATACCTTCTTCTTTTTGTAGTTCCAATACAAACCAATAACTCCTTATTCACTAATTCGTTTAATAATTGTCTTGTTCTTGGACCTTTTAAACCTATCTTTTCTGCCACCTGTTCCGTACTATATTCAATATCAGCCTCCATAATGGCTAAAATCTGCTGATGTCTTTCTGATAACGCCATTCCTTCCCTGTTTTTTAAATCTGCTGAATTTTCTGCTGATTTTGCTGATTTTTCTGCTGAATTATCATCAGATTCCTTTTCCATCTTCATCACAAGTGTTACCTGATCAAGATTTGTATCTTCTATTAATTCTGGTTTTATCCATCCTTCTGACTTCCACACATCAAGAATTGTTGGGAATCCTGAGCCAGCATTATCGCCAAATCCAACCAATCTAAGCATAGTCTGCATATGAGGATTTCTTGACTTTGAATTACCTCCACGATAAATTTCCTCTAGCGGAAGTTTCAAAATTCCCGGATTTGTAAATTCAAATGAATCAAACCTCTTAATTACCTTCAACACCCCTGCATCCATTAAGTAATCCGCATGAATAATCATATTTACAAAACCTTCACGAACTGCTTTGTGAATCGGAGTATCATCTATACGCTGAACGCCACCTTCCAATTTAAATGGCTTTTTTAAGTCCTCAGTTAATTTAGGTGTTACTTTGGTAAAGAAATTAAACAGGTTATTTTCCCATGTACCATCATAAGTAATTCTGTCATTCCAGCGGATATCTGCTGTCACTTGACTCTCATTACGATAATCCATAAAAACATTATCAAATCGTTCTCTGATAGCCTGTCCTGTACCAAACATCAAAAGTCCAGCTAATGTCAAGCCTTCTACTCCAGTTTTCTATCTTTACTATAGCCACCCAGCTTTTCAAGAAAAGATTTGTCATCCAAATCATTCCATACATCCCCTATAAATATTTTAATACATCCGATAAGTTATTAATTTCCATATCAGCTTTTTCACTCTCATCTGTTATATTCCACAAACTTCCTAATCCCTGTTTTACCCATATAGTTTTCATACCCAACTGTTTTGCGGGTACAATATCATTATCAATACGGTCACCAATCATGACTGCATTCTCTGGCTTACAACAGCTTCTTTCCAATGCAATTTCAAATATGTCCCTATCTGGTTTTGAAACGCCTTCTTCTGCTGATGCGATAATCAAATCAATATATTTTCGTACTCCAAGATTTTCTAATCTCTCAGAAGTTCCTAATGATTGGTTTGCAATTACACCAATTTTATAAATTCTACTTAACTTTTTCAAACAATCTTTAGTATCTGTATACAGCCTCTCGTATTGCGATTCCCATTTAGGTAATTTCACCCCCAATTGCCTTGCTACCTCTAAATCTCCTTTTTTGTTTTCTTTATAAAACGACATGGCATATTTATAAATTTGCTCGTAAGTTAAACCTGATAAATCCGCTATCCTTTTCATCCTGTCTTCATAAACTTTGCTTTCATCAACCAATGTCGACCCAACATCAAAAAATAGCCATTTTATTTCGTCCTTTTTGGGGCAAAATCCTCTTTTTCTTGCTTCTTCTAGCAGTTTGGGTTGAATTTCTGGGTAAGTCCAATTAATCGGTAGTTCATCCATAATTGCTATTTTTTCAATTTCACTGTGAAGCTCTTTTTCAAATGTATGTATATCTGAGAAGAATAATTTTCCAAAAGTCTCCATTCCATCGAAATTATCTGGTGCAGTCACAGAATATATACAAATTGGAGTAATATCAAAAGTTATTGCTCCTGTTTCTTCATATAGTTCTCGTTTGGCTGTTTCAAGAATATCCTCACCATCTTCTCTATGTCCCCCCGGTGCCTCCCATGTATTTCTTTCCTTGTGCTTGCAAAATACCCATTTACCATTATGTCTGGCAATAATAACTGCAAACTTCAGCATTGAATCATTAATACTATCATAAAAATTCACTTTCGTCATATAATGCTCCTTATTAGATTTCATCTATTTTCTTGCCATTATTGCTCTCACAAATAGAGCCAAACTAGAGCCATTTGATAAAGCAAATGCCGGAAACCCGCATAAATACAGGCTTTCGGCATTTTAATCCGTTATTCAAACTCCTCTTTGCAAAGTTGTTTTGTAGTGTTTTTCGTTGGTTTTGATAGTATAAACCAGGGAGTTTTGTCTGATTTATACCTGTTGCGTAGATTTTTAGGGGATTGTATTGTCATTTTGTTGTCATTGCATATTTCTTATCTTGCATGCATGCTATGCTTTCGTATATGTTTTCTTCATATAATCATCAATAGCATTAACGATATATTCTGGAACAGTTTCATATTTCACCATATCAAGATAATATGCATAGTCGTTCTCAATATGATAACTCTCATTTATAAATTTTACCAGCACATCCTCTTCCTTAATCTCCTTACATGGATTAACCTCAAAAAGTGCCCTAAATAGTTGTATTTTTAAATACTCATTGGTTTCTGCAAAATATAGCTCTGATAGCTTTTCTTCATTATATATCTCATTAATCAATTTAGAGTAATCAAAATCATCTATCCACTTTTTAATTTCTGCACATCCTGCTTGCACCTCGTTCTGTGGCATATCAGTATTATCCATATACCTGCACTTATCACGACCATGAATCAAGGAAGATAGAACATTATAGGCATCCAAATGATTTTCTACACCATTGTGTTCATAGTATTTTCGCAAAAAAGCGATTCGGTGGACAACACCTAAAGTATCATCTTTAACATAACTTGCCAATGCTTGTACCACCGGCTTAATATCTTGTTTGAAATCTATCTCTAATTCCTTTAATATTCCCTTACTATTTTTTATAAACATAGTATTTAAAGCCTGTGCTGGTAACTTTCCTACCACACCAAAATCAATTATTGGTTCAAAGTCGTGAGTCAGCATTAATACTGTCTGTTTATAAAAACTTCTTGGCAAAGCACCACTTTGTTTAGAAAACATTCTATGAATTATCGCATACTTTTTATTTGTATCAAAAGAAGAAATGGGATCATCCAAAACCACAAGCTCCGCATTTTCACTGATGGCATAAAACATAAATAACACCAATGAAAATGCATTTCTTTCGCCCCAACTCAAATGATTCCTAATATTATCTACTTGCACTGATTCCTTATCATGTACATATTGCAAAGTTGCTATTGCTTGTCCACTTTCATCTAAATTAATCCCTACACGATAGGCTATACCAGCAGATTCAAGAAAATCATTTATATCCTTTTGTGACGTTGAAATTGTTTTCTTCAGCACACTTTGTAACTTACCTATTGCCGCTTTAATAGCCTGAGCTTCTTTTCTTAATTCTTCAATAGAATTATTAATCAAATCAACTATTGCAAAAAATTCGTCATTAGAAAAGAAATTAAAAATTGTTTTTTCTAATTTCATGTTCTCTAATACCTTGTCTATATCATTAATGTCAGACTGTCTAAATACATTTTTATCAAATGACGAAATCTTATTAAGTTGATTTGATATATGTACATATTCATTCATAAATGCCTTTAAAATTGCACTTATTGCACTCTCTTCTTTCTCTTCCTTTATACATGCAATAATAGAATCAAATTTATCATCTGGCATATATTTATGAAAATTTTCAAATAAATCCAACATATTCTTCAAATTCTGTGCATCTGACTTTTTGTATGTCTCTTTGAATGTTTTCTTTTCTTCGTCAAACTCAGTTTTTAATTCATCTGAACAGTAGGGACATATTCCCTTTGTATCAAACGAATCACCTTTTGACTTCCAATCAATCCAACTAATACAAATTTGGTCATCTGAAATTATTGGACTATATTTTTTTAATTTTTCTGGAATGTTATACACATTATTTTTCTTTATGATAGCCTTATAATTCGTATTATTCTTTATGCTACTTCCAGTAGCATTCAACTCAAGTTTTCCCATAAAAGCAGAAATATCGCCTTTTAATTGGATTATCTGTGGTTTTGTATCAATATCAACCTTCAATTTAGCCAATCGACTATCTAATTCGGCTCTTTTTTGTTCATAATCTGGTGTTCTGATAAATACATCAAATGCATTATCAATCACTTTACTTTCCTTAAATACCATATTATTGACAAATTCTTCATTAAATACCTTAACCACTCGTATGTTCTTACTTAGATTAATTGTAGGAACAACCTCGTCACCGCTGCCAAACGGCTTCAACTCGGTCAAATCTTTTCCCTGACTTATCAAAGAAATCGCTGTTGATAATGATGATTTCCCAGTTCCATTCATTCCATATTTTATATTGAGTTTATTTTCCTCTAAAGTCAATTCACCATGCGAAATATTGTTGCAATTTTCTATAGTGATTTTAATCTCTCCCATGAAATTCCTTCTTTCTTCTTATTTACTCAATATTCTATAATAATCTAGTATCTCTGCTTTCTTAAACTTGTTATAGTTCGCTACAATTTTCTTCAACCATTCCTCTTGCTTCTTCTTTGTTTTTTCTATCTCCGCATACTCGATATACAATGCATGTAAATAATCTTCGACATCTGTAAATTCAGCTTTCGGATTTGGTTTTTTCATTCCAATAGGTCTAATTGTGGTTACTTGATTATTTTTCACTTGTCTACTCAATCTGTAGGGTGATGTAATCTCTTTCCCTGCTACCTGCCATATTTTTCTCAACCATATGTCCCTAATAATAATATTACCTGTCACACTATCCATAACATAATGGATAATCAAATAATCCATATCTAACTTATAAGCCTCATCGGGTAATGTATTGCATACCCCTCTTACATTCCCCAAGTCAAATGCTGCAGATTTACCATACACTTTAACCTCAAGCAAATCTTTCTTATCACTTTTTTCATTCAAAAAGTAGTCTGGTGATTCTTGCAATTTTTGTGCTCTATAATATATATTTTTTTCATCCATATATGCACTTAACCATTCTTCAATTATCTGTCCTACTGAACTTGGTCTCATAATCTGCTTTTGAATATTTAAGCTCCCTGTTTTTAATTCAAAATTCGCATTAATCTTTCCTGTTGCACCAACAATACCATCTATTTGTAATTGTTTCAATAATTTTTCTGCTTTCGTTGCCATTACTTATTAATTCCTTTCACATATGCCATTATCCTATTACTCATATCTTCACCAGAATATTTTTCATATTCCACAATTACACTATCCAGCCATGCTTTAGACACTTTCGTCTGATTACTTTCGCTTAAATGCGTCTGGTATAATGCAGCAATAAATTCTTCCTTACATGAAAACGGTTTTAATGTTCCTCGGCTATTTTCTTTCCAGTTTGCCGGTCTTATATTATAAATTTGGCCTTTTTTTCTTTGGCATTTTAGTGCAAAATCCTGAGCTGGGCCGGTTATCTCCCATACTTTCTTACACCACATATCCTTTATTGAAATGTTTCCTTCATCATCACTTATGTATGCAAAAATCAAATAATCACTATCCAAGCGCCATGGTTTTTCCTTCAAAGAATCCACATACCCAAAATAATTAGCCACATCAAATGCAGCATTTCGCGTTGCATAATATGTTTTCATCTCACATAAAGCTTCTGTATCGGATTCGGACAAATAAAAGTCAGGAAAAGTTTGGCCTTGTGCACTTCTAAAATAAATATCATTTTCTCTCAAAAATTGCCCTAACCACTCTTGTAAAGCATTACCTATAATGTCATTCTGTTTAATAACCACTTCTGTTCCATTTAAGGATATTTTAATTTGCCCGATAGCCTCATCAATATTTCGCTCTTTTAATAAATCGATAATTCCTTGTGCACTTATATATTGCATACTATCACCACCTAAAAATACTTTTGAAAATAGATGTAGATATTATACCATATTTATCCATATTTTGCATCAAAAAGAAAAGCATTAAAGAGGACTAAGCCCTCTTTAATGCCATAGCTACTCTTTCAGAAATTGCTGCAATTACTGGAACGCATACCGTATTACCTAACAAGTCGAATGCCTCATTCTCTTTCACAATACTTAAATCATACTCATCTGGATTATATCCACATAATCTTTGTCCTTCTCGTATTGAAAGTTTCCTTAATCCTCCGTTATCAACAACTCCTAACTTTGACACATCCATCGCTACCAATGTTGGCACCATTTCATTAGGTGATAAAATTTTTGAAAATTCAAACGAAAGTTTACCAGATACAATGTTATAACCTTTAGGTTTTGATGTATCAGGTTTACGTTGCCCATCTTCTAATTTCTTTGGATGCTCATATTTTAAATATCCTTTTTTTACCAAATCATCCAACATTGTTTTTAGATTTTTATTATTATAAAATGTTTCTATTTGTTCAACCGTCAGAGGCATACCATCCATCCATTCTATTCCGATTTCTTTCGCCCACTTCTTTTTTCTTCTTTCACAAAGCAACGCATTTAATAAATCTCTCTGTTGCTTTGTTGTTTTTCCCTTTAAATCAATATCCCATGAATGAATATTATCCTTCCCTCCTCTTTTATCTTTTATTGATTTTCCAACAACTTCGTCAGGAGAATAATTATTGAATAATTTTTTTGTAAAAGTACTCTCAATTATTGGCAATCCTCTTTCCATTATATCCGAAAAAGTTGCTGTGCTCTTTTCAAAGTTTTCCAAATCAACTTTTTCATTCAATGTGCCAACTATATATATTCGCTTTCTACTCTGTGCCAACCCAAAATATTGCGAATCTAGCACCTTATAGTTAACCTTATAACCAAGACCTTTTAATTTAGCTATTATTACATTTAATGTGTTACCATTATCATGATTAACCAATCCTTCAACGTTTTCAAGTAAAAAAGCCTTTGCCGGTTTTCCTATTCCCTTCTTTTCTTTAAGAATTCTTTCTATTTCAAAAAAAAGTGTTCCTCTGGTATCTGAAAATCCTAATCCTTTTCCAGCTGAACTGAATGGCTGACACGGAAAACCAGCCAAAAGAACATCAAAATCAGGAATGTCCTTTGTTTTTATTTGTGTGATATCTCCATAAATCTTTTCATTTCCAAAATAATTTTGATATGCCTTTATAGCATACTTCTTGATTTCCGATGTAAATACACATTTTGCATGAAGCCCCTGTTTTTTTAATCCCTGCTCAAATCCTAAACGAATCCCTCCTAATCCTGCAAATAAATCAATAATTTTGACTGTATCAGCCTCTTCTTCCTTTTGTTTTTCTATTTCAAGAGAAATTAAATTTGCACATCTTTCAGAGAAGGAAGCTCCTACACCATAGTTTTCTATATCTTCTTGCTGTTCTTTCGTCAAATATATTTTACATCCTATTTTTTTCTCTGCTACAGGAATAGCTTTTCTACCAACCTTTTTTTCTTTTTCTGCTATCATACATCTGCCTCCTTCTTTACATTTTACTATATCACTTTTCTCTGCATTTCTCAACCCTCTAAATCCTTTTTTTAAGGTTCCAATCTTTCTTTTTCACCTTCCTCTCCCAACATCCTTGACCTTCTCTCCAATCCACTCCATAAACTTCTCCAGTAGATTAATCCCACCAATCACAAACTGTTTCATAAACTCATACGCCTTCTCCAGCTTGTCCTTCAGGCTACGATTTTCCTCCCGCAAAATCTGATTCTGATATCTCAGTTCTATCACCTTCTCCTTCAGATAATCATCGCCATCGACCGCACCCAGCAGTTCCTTCTTAAGTCTTTCCGCCTCCTCCAGTTCAAATTCAGCCCGTTCAGTCTGTAATTTTGCAGTATCTGATATCATCATCCACTTGTCTGCCTCTTTTTTCGCCACATCAATTTCCTTCTTTTTATCTGTGAGTTTATCTACATTCTCATAATATTCCAGCCGTAATTCAGAATTCTTTATGCGTAAATCCGTTGTTTCCGACTGTAATTTCTGGTTCTCAGATATAGTATCATCCAGCTTCTTTTGAGCCTCAGACTGTTCTTTTCTAAAATCGTCTCGCTTAATTTCAATTTCTTTTTCCAGAGACTCTATCCGTTCCTCTTTTAATTCAAGAACAACTTGTGCACCCTCCAACTCCTCCTCAAGTGCAGCCACTTCTTTTGCCCGTTCCTGCTTTTTATAATCCAGTACGGATAAATGCTTATTGTGTGTGTCTTTCTTTTTCCAATCAATTCCGTACCGGCTCATAATAAGAGCAATATCATCTTTCTCCGCCTCCGCCCACTGCTTCCATTCGGTGTTCCCTTTGCCTTCGCTTACAAATCCTCTGGTAGCAAGTGCCGCCTTAAGACTTGTCTTTGTCTCCAAGCCTCTCTTACATCCGGATACCCAAGGAATAAAATTCAGATGCAAATGTGGTGTTTCCTCATCCAGATGAATATAAGCACCAATCACATAAAGCTGTGGATTGCGAAGTTGAAACTTTTTCACATAATCCTTCAGCACCCATGTTGCAACCTCAGCAGAATAACTACCTACTCCGGTATCATCCTTGTTGCCTATTTGAACGATGACCTCATAAAATAATTTTTCCTGCTTGCTTCTGGAAATCTTATCATAATAACTTTTAATCTGCCTGTCCTTGCGTTTCTGTTTTGCATTGTATTCTTTCAATGCCTTGTCAAACAGTTTATGATATGCCTGCTTAATGTCCTCATGGATAAGAGTAATGTTATTTGGAGTACGGATGGCATCTACATTACCCGCTATAAATCTTCTTGTATTGTGTCCTATGGAACCTTCCCCATTCATGAAACTGATAGTTCTTTCCATTTTGAAAATCCTCCTCTTTTGGTATGTATACAGGCACCTCCTTCTTATCCGTAATGAGTGCCGGATACGGCACGAAACAGCAGATTTCCCTGGGAAGGTTTTGTTACTTTTGTCAAAAGTAACGCAAAAGCACTTTTGACAGCTTCGCCATCAAAAATGCAGACCCGCAAGCGGGTTTTGCGCTCCTCGCCGGAGTGGCTATCCGGCTCTCCCCGCCGGATAAAGCTCCCTTTCGCGAGCTTATGAGTCGCGGATACGCGACATATTCTTTACCAGCCACAACTCCGATACAGAACTCCACTTATCCCCTAATGAAAACAGTTCACCACATCATGCATAACTACTTCCTCTGCTATCATTCTTGCCTGAGTTCGTAGTTGATACATTTCCACAAAAGAATTCGTATGCTTTGGTTTATGTTTACGCAACCACTCATTTTCAATATCCTCCAGCAATTCATAAGCCACTTCATTTACCTCGGTTGCTTTGTCATGTAATTCTCCAAACCGTACCAGACTTCTGTATCGTTGCGGATATTCCTTCTGTATGTAATCCATCCACATGCGACCATATTTTCCAACATTTGTACTGTTCTCCGCTTCACCTAATGTAATCAACGGATAAAAAATGCCCTTTTTTTCTATGTATTTCACACCTAATTTTTCAAATAATGTTTCTTCGCTCATAGCAGTCACTTCCTTTATACAAAATATCTGTTATTCCTCATTTGGTACTGTAAGTTGTTTCATATCTGCCAATGTTTTCGGTTGTTCCTTGAAGCCTTCCAATATTTCCAGCATGGAGCGGATGGGAGTAAGTAACTCCCCATCCATATCCGATGCCTTTTCAATCCTTTCAAGCTCACGCTCAATCCTTTGCAGGTTCTGCCGGAATTGTACCAACATCAACGGATTACCTGTAGCAACCACCTTTTGATGAAGAACACTCTGGATAATATAATCCTGCTTGGTACGAAATCCGCTGATCTTCACTCTGTTATTCAGTTCTTCGTTTTCCTCCGACGACATGCGGAATGCTATTGTAACATTCCGCCATCTGTTTTTATCATCTCTATTCTTTTCTGACATTGACCAACGCCTCCCTTTCTGTTTCCAGTTGTGCTGCCATATCCGTCTGCACCGTTGGAAATAAATGTGCATAATGATATGTGATATCTACTGCCTCATGTCCGACTCTTTCACCTATTGCCAATGCAGAAAATCCTAAATTGATTAGCAATGAAATGTGCGAGTGTCGTAATCCATGAATTCGTATTCTCTTCACTCCTGCAATCTTTGCACCTCTGTCCATCTCGTGATGCAGATAACTTTTTGAAATAGTGAAAATTCTGTCACCATCCTTTATTCCATAAAGGCTGCTGATAAAATTCTCCATCTCTACAGCAAGAAAATCCGGCATGACAATGGTTCTGTTACTCTTTGGTGTTTTCGGGTCTGTAATCACATCTTTGCCTTCCAGCCTCTGATATGACTTATTTATCCGGAGTGTCTTCTTTTCAAAATTAAAATCGGCCGACGTCAGAGCAAGCAGTTCACCTTCACGAATGCCTGTCCAATAAAGCATTTCAAATGCATAATACGAAATTGGCTTATCTGCCACACACTCTAAAAATGCCTGAAATTCATCCTGTGTCCAGAACTCCATTTCCTTATTTTCTTCTTTGCCCATAGTTCCGGCTTTTCGTGCCACATTATCTTTCAGACCATACATATTTACCGCATGATTTAATATGGCACTGAGCTGATTATGAATGGTTTTCAGATAGGTAGGGGAGAATAACTCCCCATTATCCTTTTTCAGCTTCATAATCTCATTTTGCCACTGGATGACATCTGATGTCCGAATATCATCCAGTTTTCTTTTCCCGAAATAAGGCAGAATCTTTGTCTCAATAATGTGCTTCTTTGTCAGAAAAGTATTGTGTTTTATTCTTGGTTCTAAATCCGTCAGATAAATATCCACAAAACTTTTGAAACTCATACTGATACTCTGATCCTCTTTCAGTTTGAAATTCCTCTCCCATTCAAGGGCTTCGCTCTTCTTGGCAAAGCCCCTCTTGGTTTTCTGTTTTCTTGCTCCGGTCAAATCCTTATAATAGGTTCTCACCTCCCACATTCCGGTCTTATTATTCTTGATAACCGCCATCTATCCCACCTCCTTATCCGTAGATAGCCCGTAGATTCGTTTCAGAAAATACTGTGTACTGACACGTCCTTTTATTGTCACGAATCCATCCGCCTCAAGTTCTGCATTCAGCCGTCGTATCAGTTTATAGGAATACGATAGTGAAACTCCCAGCATTTCCATGACATCCTGCGCGGTCAAAAATCTCTTGTTCTCCATAAGCTAATGCCTCCTCTCTTTTGTTTTATTATTCAGTTCATTTCTGAACGGTTTTGATGTATTTTATATTAACAGTTCATTTTTGTACTGTCAATACTTTTTAGTAAAAAACATTTCACTTTTGCACTGTTGATGTTATAATGTACACAGATGCATGGTTTGTACCTCGTATCTTCATGCATTCTACAACACTCATTCCACGAATAAGGAGCAGTAAAAATGGGCGAGAAATTCACCAGCCGGGTAGGCTATTTGATTCGAAATTTCAGAATTGCATCTGATATGACGCAAAAGGAATTAGCAGATAAATGTGGATTAAACGAATCCACTATCAGAAACTATGAGCTCGGAAACAGATATCCGGATGAAGCAACTTTATTAAATATTGCAAACAATCTAGAAGTCAGCTTTTATGCATTATCTGACCCTGATGTAGCAAATATATTCAGTGCACTTCATGTACTGTTTAACATGGAATGGGCATATGGACTACGACCTACTATGAAAGATGGGGAAGTATGCTTCAAATTTGAAGAGCGGCTTCCAAGTGCCGGTCCCCGTCCACAGGAAGACCTTGATAACTTCCGAAAGATGGTTGAGTATTGGGCACGCTTTCGAGACAAGCTTGAAGATGAAGAAATATCAGAAACGGAATATTACCTCAAAGAGATAAAATACCCAATGAACCCAACAGACCCGAATAAAGAATATACTGTATCGCTAAATCTTGATGATGACGACCAGCTACTGGTTCAAAAAATGAATGAGGATGATGATGCAGAAGAAACCGCTGAATTGTTAAAAGACTTGTTTCCGGATTTCTCTTATGTGAAGAGGAAAAGGAAACCGAAGAAGGATTAGATTAGCCCTAATCACAGGAAAGGATTTATTATTATGAGAAGATTTATATATTTAGATACTGATACCCTTAATTCATATATTGCACAAATATATGATGGCTTGGTGCAAACACAAGAAACAGAGACTCAATCCAGTCAAGCAACTGATAAGCAATCAGAACGGACATCTAACTTAGGAGCAGATGCTGATTTAAAAGTTTTTGGAAAAGGAATCGAAGGCAAAATAGATTTTACCTATCGACATTTAAAAGATACATCTAACACAGAGCTGATTAGTGATGTACAAACCAAACTTTTACATGATAATGCATTTGATCAACTTATGAATTATTTAACCAAGAACAAGCTTTTATCAAATCTTAATATTGGTGACTTCATAGAAATTAATGATGAATTTTATATTATGGATTTAGACTATTACAAAAAAATATTTAGCGACAAAAAATTTCTTGATTTTATAAAGAAAAGTGAACGTGATAAAATAATAGCCTTACTGAAAATACAACAGGATTTTGAATTAACTCAAGAAGGAGCTAATTCTAATGAAATCAAGAAAACCTACACAAACCTTGCCAAAAACAAATGTGCAGAATCTGATAAAGGCTATGATGATATAAAGGACATAATTGATATGCTTTGTACACTTGTTCCATATCGAAGAACCTTATGTATTGCAGACAATATGGTTGTGTTAAATGACAAATATATGCGTGATAACATTGATATGACACCTTTTAAATTCGGTGGTAAAATCAAAGTTCTCGGGTATATAACCAACAAAATAACAACGGATGCTACTGAAAGTTCAAATATTTCACCATTAGCCCAAGTTGGCATCGGTTTGAACCAAATCATGCTTTCATTCTTTGGTCAACAATCATCCTTAAATATTGTACATCCTATTGCAATATACTACGAATAAAAAGGAGCTATACATATGAGATTTTGTGATTTATTTATTAGCTATAAAATTGGGTTAAAAGGCATAAAGAGTACTATCCCTTTTACAAAGCTACCTCTTTACCGAAAGATTTTCGTAATCATCTTTTTTGCAAGTGCTATTGTTAGTGGCATTTTATTACTGTTCAAACTAACTTTAGCCTCATATATCCCAATAGCGTTAGGAGCCCTTTCATTTATAATTTTTATTATAATAGATTCCCTAAAAAGAAATCTCGAAGTAATGCTTGACGAACACTATACACCTTATTCTGAAAGCAGAATGAAAATGGTTATTGAGGTATTAACTAAATACAATATTAATATTAACGATCCTGAATCACTTGATATGCTCATTAACGAAGCTAAATATGCACAAATTCATTGTGACTATTTAGCACCTTTAATAAAACCATTTAAAACATTAGGAGCAATAACTATTCCCATCATTGCGTTTGTTGCACAAAAAATTGGCGAAGCCGCTACACAAGATGAAATGATTACAATGGCTGCTCAAGCTATAACTTTAATATTGCTTATTTTCTCACTCATCTTTTTATTGACTCCTACAATAAAGGAACTTCTCTACATTGATTATAATAACTATAATGAATTTATATATGACATGAGACAAATAAAACTTTTTTATGCAAAAGAGGATTCTTCGTCTACAAATTAAAAAACACATAAAATAATTTCCAAAATTATTGTCATTTGATTGTCACTCAACCCAAAACGAGCCAAAAAACGCCGTGAATTCGGCATTTCTTGGCTCATGTACATTATTCAAACTCAATCGTTCCCGGTGGTTTACTCGTCAAATCATACATTACCCTGTTGACGCCCTTCACCTCATTAATAATTCGGCTCATAACTCTCTGGAGCACCTCAAACGGAATCTCCGCTGATTCGGCAGTCATGAAATCAACTGTATTGACGGCACGCAGTGCCACAGCATAGTCGTAGGTACGCTCATCACCCATAACACCGACGGAACGCATGTTAGTGAGTGCCGCAAAGTATTGGTTCGGCATCCAGGATGGCGCCTTGCCATTTGCTTTAGTGTACTCTTCTACTGCTTTGTCCACTTCCTCCCGGTAGATGGCATCAGCATCCTGCACGATCTTGACTTTTTCGGCATTAACCTCGCCGATGATACGGATGCCAAGTCCCGGTCCAGGGAATGGCTGACGGAAAACAAGTTTTTCCGGGATACCAAGCTCAAGTCCGGCTTTTCTTACTTCGTCCTTGAAAAGATTTCGGAGTGGCTCAATGATTTCTTTGAAATCAACGAAATCAGGAAGACCACCTACGTTGTGGTGGGATTTGATCACGGCTGACTCTCCGCCAAGTCCACTCTCAACAACATCCGGGTAAATCGTTCCCTGTGCGAGGAAATCGACAGCTCCGATCTTCTTTGCCTCTTCTTCGAATACACGGATGAATTCCTCACCGATGATCTTACGTTTCCGCTCCGGCTCTGTGACACCAGATAGCTTGCTATAATAGCGCTCCTGTGCATTGACACGGATAAAATTCAGGTCAAACTGTCCGTTTGGTCCGAATACTGCTTCAACCTCGTCGCCCTCATTTTTACGAAGAAGACCATGGTCTACAAATACACAGGTAAGCTGTTTTCCAATTGCACGGGACAACAGACCTGCTACAACAGAAGAATCCACTCCACCAGATAAGGCAAGTAATACTTTTCCGTCACCGACTTTTTCACGGATCTCTTTAATCGTATGCTCCACAAAAGAGTCCATTCTCCAGGTTCCCTCACAGCCACAGATGCTGCGTACAAAATTGTGAAGCATCTTCGTACCTTCCTGTGTATGAAGCACTTCCGGATGAAACTGGATTGCAAATAATCCTTTCTCCTGATTCTCTGCAGCAGCAACCGGACAATCTGCCGTATGCGCAACAATATTAAATCCCGGTGCAACCTTTGAAATATAATCAAAATGACTCATCCAGCAGATCGTATTTTCTGATACGCCTGTAAATAACGGCGATAAAGTATCGACCGTAACCTCGGTTTTTCCGTACTCACGGACAGGTGCCTTTTCCACTTTTCCTCCAAGTACGTGCATCATCAACTGCGCACCATAGCAGAGTCCTAAAACCGGCACGCCAAGTTCAAATAATTCTTTCGAACAGGTCGGTGAATCAGCCTCATAGCAACTGTTCGGACCGCCGGTAAGAATGATTCCCTTTGGATTCATTGCCTTGATCTGCGCGATATCCGTCTTGTAGGAATATATCTCACAGTAAACATTGCATTCTCTGACACGTCTCGCAACCAGCTGGTTGTACTGACCGCCAAAATCAATGACAATTACTTTCTCATGATCCATTGATCTTCTTCCTCCTGATGTTTTCGTTGCCTGCCATCCGTTTATGACGATGCCTTTTTTAAAGCATGTCCTTCCCTGATACAGACTTTAATGATATTTATTATAAGATACGTTTTGAGAGTTTACAAGGCGTTTTTCCCTCTATTACAGTATTTTGTCATTTTTATCAAAAAAATAAATATTTTGGATTCAAATATCACTTAATTTTAAAAACATGTACCTGAAAAATTTAGTCTAAAAATCTGTCTGATGCATTTTAAAATCTGTGAATTATTAAACAAAAATACATATCCCTTTTCTTCTGCGGTCATAATATCCATATGAAAAAACATTCCAATCTTCCGGATTTTTCAAAACTCTGCGCACCGGAGCAGAATCCCATACAGGATAAGATTTCCCTGCTGATCCACTTCTTCTTTCTGGGAAGTTTTTCAGGATTTCTCTGGGAAACCCTTATTTTTCTTGTAAAAGATAATACTTTTCGCAACCGTGGCTTCTTTTATGGTCCATGGCTGCCTGTTTATGGGATTGGTGCGGTGGTCTTTTACTGTTTTTTTCATCATTCCAGCAAAAAAATATCCGGAGCCACTCATCTATCAGGCAGAACATTCCGCTCTAAAATAAAATACCACCCAATCACTATATTCACCAAAACTGCTCTTCTTGGAACAGCCTTAGAACTTGTGATTGGATGGCTTCTCAATACATTTTTCCATTTACGGTACTGGGATTACAGCAGTTATCCGTACAATTTTCATGGATATATCTGCCTTTTTTCAGCAATCGGATTTGGTATCGCAGGTATGCTCTGGATCTGTGTATTTTCTAATATATTCCGAAAATACTGGTTCTCCCTGCCACCCGGTTTCAGACGCTGCTTCAACAGTATGCTGGTACTTTTATTCCTCACAGACTGCGCGGCCGCACTGATTTTCCCAAATGCCGGGCATGGAATCACATTTTAATCTGCAGGCTTGCGCCTTCATCTGCCTCTTTAATTTCTGGCACTTCCACCTTCTAAATATTCGCTTTCCTCTTCCATAACCTGATTTTCTTTTTCTTTAAAAATCATTCCGAAAATAGCACGTACAAGCGGGCCTGCAAAAAAGATCTGCCAGAAAAATGCCATTGGGAAATTCAGTGCTGTCGTCTCAATCCACACAGCGATCACTTCTTTTCCGGCATGTTTAAATAAAAGTGTTGCTGCAAGGCTCATTGTTGGACACATCAGGCAGACTGTGATTGATGAAATAGCAAGAATCAGCATGATCGGCTTGTCCACACCCGGTGTCACAATACGGAATGCAAGTTTTTTTGACAATGATCCGTAAAGGAAAAAGTCAAGAATAAATGCGATCGGTCCCATGATCACCAGTTCATGAAATGCATTTAAAAATACAATATTGCTCATTCCTCCCATGTTCAGTGAAATATTGTAGCAGATCATTGCGTACACCATCACGAACACCATTAAAATAGTAAATACAACTTCCTGTAACTTTGTCTTTGGCATATTTTTCTCCTCATTCTTCTGATAAAATATTTATTTTTCCCGACAAAAAAGCAGAGAAAGCAATCTTTGCGATCGCTTTCTCTGCTGCACGTCGTGTGATTATTATAACGTATTATATGCACTTTTATAATAGTTTTAATTTCACAAATTTTTTATACAATTCATGAAATTCATTGTGCAATTTCTTCAATGCTGTCCTATAATTTCGTAGGAAGCACTTTCATTTTTTGAAACATGTCTTTCGTTTCATGCATGCTGATGCAGATATTTCTCCCTTGTTGCGAGTCCGCCACGGATATGACGTTCGGATTTATTGACATCTAATACTTTTCGTGCTTCTGCCGCAAGCGACGGATTTACCTGGGCAAGACGTTCCGTGACATCTTTATGTACCGTACTCTTGCTGATTCCAAAATGTTTCGCTGCCTGACGCACCGTCGTATTATTATCAATAATATATCTGGCTATTTCCATAGCTCTTTCCTCAATATAGGTTTTCACAAAAAATCCCCTGCAATACTTGTTTTTACATTGTATGCAGGGAATTTTTGTTCATGACAATAGAATGTTTACAGAACATGCATCCTATTGTTTCTTACCTTTCTGTTCCATTTTCAGCATATTTCCATGTAACCTGATATTCCACACCGGTAGCTTCCCCCAACTGTGTGATATAATTTTCTATCAATGTTTTCGCACGCTCCTGCGCGCCTGCCAATAACGTTTTATTCTTTTCCACTGCTGCCACCATTTCATCCTGTGCCTCATTTACTGCCTGTGTCTGCTCCTCAGCTGTGATCTGATTCTTGTTAAACCATGAATCTGACGTTGCAATATAATCATCCACATCTATTGTTTTTACTTCCGGCTGAAAAATTTTTGCTCCGGGAATCGTAATTTGTACACTGGTACCATTTACATCCATTTTCACATCTGACATTTCAATCCCAATCTTGACAACTCCTGTATACTCAATCCAGAATTTTCTCTCCTTTTCCCCCAGATGTGCCAATCCGGATCCTTTTTCTTTTGTGGACTTAGCCACATTATGATAATAACATTCCAGCGTTGCAAGATCACAGATGGATCTGATCTGTGCCAGATCCGGTTCTAAGACAGCCGCAGTTTCCATTTCTTGTGTTTCTTCCATTTTCACTTTTGTCTTATCGTTTTTATTTGTACATGCAACTAAAAACAATGACATGACACATAGTATCATTATTATCCTATATTTTCTCATTGCATTCCCCCCTATTTAATATTAACTTTATATTCCCCGTCTATCTGTTGTACCCATGGATCAACCAGCGCTTCTACCGCAGTAACCGCATTTTCCTTCGCCAATGTCATCAGATCATTTTCTTTTGCCGCCCGCCTGGCAAGATCTGTTTTACATAATTCATATGCCTCCTGTGATACAGTTTCCGTTTCATATTTTTTATTTTCAAAAATATAATCCATTGAACCAAAATCCACCGTTGTATTCTGTATTTCGCTCTCCGGCAAGGTAATGGTGATTATTTTTGTATCCTCATCAATATCGATCATAATCTTACTGAAATCAATTCCTGCAGTAACGGTTCCTTCATATGCCACATAATATTTCGGAGTAACACCATCCTCCTCATACGCACGGGCAACTGCATTATAGGAATAATCTACCGTGGAAAGTTCACTGATTTCAAAAACTTTTTCCAATGACGCTTTTGAAATCGTTGTTACCGTTCCTTCTTCCCCGATGATTGCATCTTTTGTATTTTTTAAGAAAACAGATGAAGGATCTGCATTCAGAATTTTCAGAATGACACACACTATCACAATTGCTAAAATAACCCCTCCCGTGATACGGATCTTTATCACCCGTGTTCTCTTCTCTTTATTTTTGCTCTTTTTTTCGCCTGTGTTCTGCTGCATCGCTTTTTCCTCCGCAAATGTTCAATTACACATTCCATTCTACAATAAGGTTTCTTTTCTCACAAGCACCATATTTTCTGTAATAAAAGAAAGAAGAAGCCTGGTTACAGTTCAAAAAAAGGATCTGAATCTTTTCAGATTCAGACCCCATTTTACAATAAAATATATCTGCGCCTTACATTTTTTTAACCTTGATATTTTTACCGGCACCTTTTGCCTTAAAAATAGTCTTGTAAAAAGATACTTTCTTTGAAGGTACTTTAAAGACTGCGTTTGCTTTGATGTTCTTAAATGCATCTTTTCCTACACTTGATTTAGTAAGTTTTGATGTCTTGATTGTAACTGCTGCTAACTTTTTATTACCGGAAAATGCTTCTTTACCGATCTTTGTCAGTTTTGTGGAAGAAACCGTAATGCTGGTAAGTGCTGTACAATTTTTAAAAGCAGCATTCCCAATGCTCTGCAGGGATTTTGAATCTAAAACAAGTTTTTTCAACGCCTTACATCCGTTAAAAGCGTTGTTTTCAATTTTTGTTATATTAGATGCTCCACTTACAGTTTTTAATTCTGTACATTTATAAAATGCCTTATTTCCGATCGTCTTTACATTAGAACCGACAGTTACTTTTGTCAGTTTGCTACATCCGGAAAATGCGCTGTCTGCAATTGCAGTTACCTTAAATGTATATCCGTTGATTTTAACCGTTGCAGGAATAGATACCTTTGTAATGGTTTTCTTTGCATATTTATTTACGGTTACGGTATTTTTTCCGGTTACTTTATACTTGATCTGTCCAACAGTTTTCACAGTTCCAACCGCCGGTTTTTTCTTTTTGTCTGTAGTTCCGTTATTTCCCGTATCAGCTTTTACCAGTGCCGAAATCGCTGTTTCCAGATCACTTGCTGCCTGATCTACTGCAGTCTGTTCTGCGGCTGCATCTGTAAGTTTTTTTGCAGCATTAAGTGCAGTCTGTAACTTTTTCCAGCTGTCTGCCGTGTAATCACTCTGCTTTAATGATTCTGCTTTCCTGATCGCAGCGTTCAGTTTTGTAACATCTGTTTTTGTTTCTTCCTTTGGCTCTGCCTTTACCAGCGCTTTGATTGCAGCATTCAGATGCTCTGTTGCCTCATCTACAGTAGCCTGTGTGTGCGGAGCCGCAAGCTCATCTTTTGCCTCTTTCAATTCAACGCAAAGATCAGACCAGCTTGCTGCCGTATAATCACTCTCAGTTAAGCTCTCTGCACTTTTGATTGCAGCTTCAAGTGCTGTAGTATTTACCGTTTCCTCTTCATCCTTAACGATATTTGCATCCGTTGCCTCAAATTTTACTGTATAATCATTGTAACCAAGTGCATATACCGTCAATGTCCAATATCCGGTTCCATCTGTTCCCTCCGGCAGTTTGCAGCGCAGTGAATCCGTAAGTCCAAGCTGTATTCCCTGTGCTTTGTGCATCCAGTTATCTGCTGCAAATTTGGTTCCATAAGACTGAAGTGGTTTGGTATAAGTACTGTCAGATCCATAATAAGTCCACTCTACTGCCTGCATATCTGCGCCAAGTGCACCATATCCGTCTCCTGTTAAATCAACACGGAGAAACTCTCCATAAGAACCGTTTGCCTCTTTTACCGTTGTTGTGATATTCTCTGCAGTTTTTAATGCAGCATCCTTAATACCAGAATCCGTTCCTTTATTTACCCTCGCAGAAAATGAAAAACTTCCGTCCTCATTTTGGGTAACCGTTTTTAAGCCATTGGTGTTTTCTGTTACTTCTGCGACCAGATCCGTATAGTTTTTCAGATTGTTCTCCGTAAAGCCTCCGGATAAAGTATCTCCATTTTCTACTACGGTATATGCTGCTTTAAAAGCTTCATAATCGTCTGTTTTTACCTTGACTGGAACATATTTAAGTCCGGTTACCACATAACTTTCAATATCATTTTTATCATAGGAAAAAGGATTTCCGTCCGTCAGTACACCTGTGGTTGCCCCCGTATAATATGCCACTTTAAGTTTGGTACCATCTTTCATTGTAATTTCTGATGTACACTGGTAACTTCCCCTGTGCAGACCATGATTGGTAGTTGCCCTCGATACCGTATCAAATGCGCCCTTGTCAAGTTCGCCCTTTGCATCTTCCTCGGCAGAGCTCTCTGTACCTCCGGCATTATATACATCTTCATTTTTCCAGTACTCAGCCCAGCTCAGTGCTGCATAAGCATACTGATACTCCTGCGCCGTCTCGTTTTCACTCTTCACCTCTTCTCCGGTGATCTGCTCTGCTTCTACTGCACTTTCTTCTGCTGCAAAAACTGCCATAGACGGTGTTCCTGTTGCTGCCACCATGGAAAAAGCCAATACACCAGTAAGAATCCGTGCAGATACATCTTTTCTTTTCACTTTAAAATCCTCCTTTGTTTTATCTATCAAAAGTCAGTATCAACTAACTTTTAACCAAAAATTTTTCTTTGATCAAATTCCGATCCATAAATATAATAAAAGCAGAATTACCACCCTTATGCCAGTAAACCACCATTCATTACCTTTCTGTTTTCCAGAGATACCGCAGTGAATGTTCCTTTTGGGACAGGTGCCGATACATTTCTGGCACATAAAACATTCACCTCTTGTCTCGATCGAGCCAGTTTCCGGCAGTCCGATATCCGATGGACATTTTTTCGTACATGCCGCACACCCCGGAATGCAGTTTTCCCTGTCTCTTCTGAGTACAAAATATGGAAATACCGGAAGAAGAGAAAATATCGCTCCCATCGGGCACAAAATGCGGCAGAAAAAACGCTCCTGCACACACATGCCGCACAGGATCAAAATGAATAGTACCGTTCCCACAAGCTAGCCTCCCAATGCAGGATTGCCTGCATGAAGCATGGAAAACACATCCCACGGACTGCTGCCTTTCAGCCTCACATAAATCCCTTTAAAACACAGAAGAAGAATCACTACTAATACGATATATTTTATTTGTGATAACGCTGCCGTAAGTTCCGCACTAAGCGTGACCGGCTTCTTTTTTAATTTTTTACTAACCCAGACATAAACTGCACGCACCCAGTCAGAAAGGCTTCCAAATGCACACGCAAATCCACAAAAAAACCGTCCAAATACCACAGCAAATGCACAGAGCATAATAAGTGTCATCACAAACGACGTAATCTCTATCTGTGCCCCTGTTCCCATCTGTCCGGCAATATATTTGACACCGGAAAATGCAGCCGTAAATGCTGATGGGAACAATACAAAAAACAATAGTTGTATTCCCGCACGTATCCATACCGGGATCTGCTTTTTATGCTTTTTCCAAAAAACAGATCTATTTTTTTGAATTATTTCAGCTATATTTTTTAACTTTGTATCTTCCAATTTTTTCCTCACTCTTACTGTTCTGCCTGTTTCAGTGCCTCGCTGACGGCATCCCGGATTCCGGTAGAACTAAATGTTGCACCACTTATGGTATCCACTTCCGTGGACTGCGCATCCATGATCTTTGGAATAATATCTTCTGCCATGGATAAATAAGCTTTATCCTCACCATCTGCAGATGTTATCTCAATTTCACTGACTGCTCCATTTTCAACGGTCACAAGTACATTGATCATTCCGCCAAAACCCTTTGCTTCACCTTCCCATTTACCATCAGAATAGGCTCCTTTTGCATTGACAGTTTTCTCATTTTCCTGCCCTATGGCATCTTCTTTGTCCTGCTGCAGTTTTGTCACCTGCGCCTCTAACTTTGTGATCTCTTCATCTTTGCTTCTATCCTTTAATACCTGGTCATAACCTGCCAGTATCAAAATGACTGCTGCCAGACTAAATGAGCGGATCAAAAAATCTTTCATCTGACATTCTCCCTTAATTTTTTGCCTGCTCTAATGCCTTCTGGCAGGCTTCAATGATTGCTTTTGAAGAACAGGTTGCAGACGATACCGTATCGATTCCCTCTGTACTGTTCTTTTGTAATATCTGACTGACAACACCTTTCGATGCGGCTTTTATATAGAAAGAATTGCTCTTTCCACCGTCTCCGGAAATATCTCTGATCTCTGTGATCTTATCGTTTTCAATCACAACCGTCACCGTCAGATTATATGCATCAAAATCCTCGTCCTCATCCGGATTGCAGACAACATTTACCTTATAGTTACCATTTTTATAAGTCAGCGTCTTCTCGCCACTATCCTCAGTGTTTTCCGTATCATTTTTTTCGGTATCACCGCCACTCTCCGTGCTGTCACTGCCGTTTTCCGTATTACCACCGTTATTTTCTGTGTCTTCACTGTCTTTTTCTGTATTCTCGCTGTTCTTTTCCGTGTTCTCGCTGTCTTTTTCTGTGTCCTCGCTGTTCTTTGTATCGTCAGCATCGTTCTGACTGCCGGATGAAGTGTAGATGCCGTCTTTTTCTGCAGCTTTTGCCACTACCTCCACAGCATGCATTACCGCTTTAGAGGTGCAGGTTGCACCGGACACTGTGTCTACTCCATCAATTCCGTTTTTCTTTACAATCTGCGCCGCAACCCCCGGATGTTTACTGCTGCCAGAGACCGCTTTTGTAATATAAGTATCATTCTGGGAACCTCCATCCCCATACACGTCGGAAACTTCAATGATCTTTCCATTTTGAAACATCACTTTTACATGCAGGTTGTACGATGTAAAAGCGCCGCTCTCATCCGGATTACATACAACTACTCCATAATACGAACTCGCATTTGATGTGTCTGGCTTTTCGGTATCATCCTGTGTTTCGGTATCCGTTTTTCCCTTTTTTGCAGCCTTCATCGCATTTGATACTGCCTCAATGATTCCTTTTGAACTATATGTTGCACCGGAAACCGTATCCACAGACAAGCTCTGCTTATCTATGATAGTATCCACTACTTTTTTCGCCTGGTTAAAATAACGGTCATCCTCGTTTTTGTGATCTGTGATCAGAATCGCCTTAATCGTCTTATCCTGTAATACCATCGTGGCAGCGATATCACCGCCATAGCCCTCCCCGACTCCGGTATAGACTCCGTCTGGATAGTTAAATTTTCCCTTTTTCTGCTTTTCTGTTTCTTCCTTGTCCAGCCCAAGTGCATTTTTTACCGCATTAATAATACCGTTGGAACTAAATGTTGCACCGGAAACCGCATCCACATTTACTGTCTGACCTGCAAGGATTGTCCTTATAACGCCTTTCGCACGTTCAAAATAAGATTCCGTGTCTGACTGGCTGACAATATCGATCGCCGTGATCGTACGGTTTTCCACTTTTACCGATACTGTCACTGTGCCGGAATATCCCTGTGCATTTCCCGTATATGTACCATCCGCAATATCAAAATCTCCTTTTCCAATTGTAAATGCATCTTCCGTCTCGCCCGTCAATGCATTTTTTACCGCATCAATAATTCCCCTTGAACTATATGTAGCGCCGGAGACCGTATCCACATCCGTACTCTGCTTTTCTAAAATACTTGCAGTCACACCCTCCTTTGCACGGTTAAAAAATCCTGCATCATCCGACGTTTTTACAATATAGATCCCAACGATCGACTTATCTTTGAGTTCAATAAACAATTTGACTGGTCCGGCAAATCCAGTTCCGGTTCCTTCATAATAGCCATCATCCAACGCAAAATTTCCTTTTGCCACAGCCGTTTTCTTCGTCTTGTCACCGGAAGACAATGCATCTTTGACTGCATTTATGATTCCTTTTGAACTGTATGTTGCACCGGAAACTGTATCCACATCCGTACTCTGCTTTGCAAGGATGCTTGCTGTCACGCCTTCTTTTGCACGATTGAAAAAGGCTGCATCATCCGAATTGCTCAGAATATTGATCGACCGGATCGTCTGATTTCTGATCTCAACTGAAACTTTGATCTTGCCGGAGAATCCATTCGCACTTCCTTCATAAGTTCCATCTGCAAGATCAAACGCACCAGTCAAAACAGCAACCGTTTCCGTATTTTCAAATTCCGTCTCTGTTTCCGGCTCTTCCACCGACTCATTACTGGCATTTTCGATAACAGTTTCTGACCCTTCCTGTTCATCCTCTGATTCTGCACCATAAACCGGTGCTGTATAATCACTCAGTGAAACAACTGCACCAAGTCCCACGATTGCTGCCAGAATAACCGGTGCGATTCCTGAAATATTTTTCCAGATTTTGTTCATGCTTATCTCCATCTAAAACTATCTTTTTATGATTCTTTTTCAATGATCTTCGTATCCAGTTCCGATTCAAAACTATTTGCAATCCCCTCTGTGACATAGATTTTCCTGTCATCCGTCATCAGAATCATGTCAAATTCATCACTGTGAGCTCTCCAGTATTCCGTTGCAGCTTCCTTCCCCATAATAAAAACGGACGTAGAAAGTCCATCCGCAAGCGTCCCGTCTGCCGTAACAATGGAAACAGAAATCAGTCCGTTCTCCGCCGGATAACCAGTTTTGGGGTCTATAATATGATGATATGTCTTTCCATCCTGCTCAAAATACCGTTCATACCCACCGGAAGTGATCACTGCCTTATCCTGTATGGAGAGCACTCCAATATACTGATCTGTATCCTGTGGATTCTGCACTGCAACACGCCATTTGCTCCCATCTGTTTTGGTTCCAAGTGCCTGTACATTTCCACCAAGATTAACCAGTCCGCTTTTAATTCCACATTCACGGTATATATCCATGATACGTGCGGAAGTATATCCTTTTGCTATCCCGCCTAAATCAATCTGCATTCCTTCTTTTTGGAATGAAATCTCCTTCGTCCTGCTGTCATAAGAAATATCATTCACATCCGTCAATGTCAGAAGCTCCTGTAATTCTTCTTCCTCCGGCACCCTGAAATTATCATCTGTAAATCCCCATGCTTTCATCACAGGGTATATTGCAATATCAAATGCACCATTTGTTGACTGGTACAGGTCTAAAGACCGTTCCACAAGATAAGCGGTATCCTCCGAAAGGATTCCTCCTCCATTCTGATTGATCTGATAAATCTCACTATTTTGATCTCCGGTAGATAAAAGACTATCGAGACGTTCTATTTCCTCCTCTGCCCGTCGGACAGCTTCATTTGCACCAACACCATAAGCTGTTACATTCATATAGGTATCCATTGCAAATATATCCCTGCTTGCCTGTGTACTTTCGTTTTCCTGCTGACTCTGCGCATCTGCCATTTTCTGTGTGCTGCTTTCCTCCGCAGCTATTTCGCTGTCCGCTGTATATATTTTCACAGATCGGTCTGTTCCACAGCCTCCAAGCATTGCAATTACTGTCACCGTTGTTATTAGTAAATATTTTTTTCTAATTTTATCCATTCTCATATATTATAAATCCTAACTATAGTTAGTTTTTTCTAACTCAAATAGTTTACAATGCTTATCACTATTATGTCAATCACATCTTTCGATATTTTTTCTCATTAAAATCTGCGTTCCAAAAGGTGATTTGCAATTTTTTGACTGAATTTTATATAACAGGAAACTTCAACGCTTTTTTTATAAGCAGAAAGATCCCAGTGTTATCCTTAATGGTAACACTGGGATCTTTCTACATATCGTCATATGTTTTATTTAATTGTATTTTAATGCCTTTTTCAAAGCTGCTGAAATTGCCGTTCCTACGATAAAACATACGATTGCTTCAATCAGTCCGTTCACACCGACAAATGCTAAAATAAACAGCAATGCATTTTTTGCACCCAGAGCCGATACGAATGACTGGATGTATTCTGTATTGTAAAATCCGAGCACTAACATTCCCATAAAAAATGTAGTGTTAAGTAATGGACAGCAAAGGTTGCTGATCGTAACAGATGCACCGGATGGCAGCTTTGTTTTGCGAAGTCCTTTATAGATCAGACCTGTCAGCCATCCCATCAAAATACGGGTAGGTACGCATACCAGAAATGTCAAAAAGCCGTTAATTCCAAGCAGTGCCGCACCAAACGGACTCATGCCAAAGCACTGGATAAAACTTGTAATGCCAAACACACCGCCTAAGATCGCACCTGCTGCCGGTCCTAATGTAACAGCTCCTACCGCTACCGGAACGACGATCAGCGTGATCTCAAGACCTGCTGTTCTGATATATCCGATCGGGGTAAAAGCCATGATAAGAATAATAGCAACTAAAAGTGCCATCTCCACAAGATACTTTGTGGAAAACTTTTTCTGAGTCATAGTCTCTTCCTCTTTTCTTAATAATATGTAATTTTTTCATATGCAACGTTATTAAGTATAGCACTTGAACACCTTTTCCGCAATGCTGCATTAACGTTTTTAACATATTCTGTTAATTGTATTTCAGTGCCTTTTTCAAAGCTACAGAAATTGCCGTTCCTACAACAAAACATACAACCGCTTCAACAAGTCCGTTGATTCCCACAAATGCAAGCACAAACCAGAACGGATTGCTGACACCCAGTGTCTGAACAAATGACTGGATATACTCCGTCTGATAAAAACCAATCACCAGCATACCCATAAACAATGTCGTATTCAAAAGCGGACAGCATAAATTTGCGACCGTGATTGATGCAGTATATGGGATTTTCGTCTTTCTGAGTCCCTGATAGATCAATCCGGTCAGCCATCCTACCAGAATACGTGTCGGCACATATACCAGAAATGCCAGAAACGGATTAATTCCAAGCAGCGTCGCACCAAAGGCGTTTAGTCCGAAACACCGTAAAAAACTGGCAAATCCAAATACACCACCTAAGATTGCACCTGCCGTTGGTCCTAGTGTAACAGCTCCTACCGCCACCGGAACAACGATCAGGGTAATTTCTATACCTACTGTCTTAATGTATCCGAGCGGGGTAAAAGCCATGATAAGAATGATGGCAACTAAAAGTGCCATTTCCACAAGAAATTTTGTGGAAAACTTTTTCTGAGTCATAGTCCCTTCCTCTTTTCTCGTTTTTATTTTTCTATGAAATTTTTGAAATACAGGACAAAATCCATTCTGTTTTGTCTGACCATTTTTTATCAGTACAAATTCCGATTATCCTGTATCTATGCAACGCTATTAAGTATAACATCTGGAAGTATTTTCCGCAATCACAAGATTAAGTTAATGTTTTCTTAATTATTTATAAACGTCATTGAATTTCTGCTTCTTACATGCAAAGCTAACCGTATATTTTAAGAAAAGAGTTTTTACTATACTACAGAAAAAAAAGTTATTTAAAACTGTCCCTGTTATTTTTCTCAGTATCCTGCTTTTTTGCTCAGCTTACAGATAACACCTCATTTTATCCATGTGAGAGCCTGACAAATTATTTTTCCCGCGCTTCCTATGGAGCACTGCATGGGACTCCCGGATTATTATAAATATGGATTAAGGGAAAATTTTAAGGCTACAATGGGTGACGCCGGTCTTGAACGTATGGATAAATCAGAAGGTGATTTTTGTCCGTTATCAAAACTGCTGCTCGGATGGTATACTCCTGCATCTGTACAGATTTATCAACCCAGCGATAAAAAATCCGACAGACTTTTTTCATCACTCTCTTCTTCAGACCGCAATACATCTGCTCAGACTTTTACCCTGACAGATGATACACAGGAGGGAAGCTGTCTGATCATACCGCATACGGATCATTCTGCATACGGATCATTCCGGTTATTTTTCCGAATATATGATCATTGACTATATTACCCCGAACGGTAATTATGACACGATGTTTTCTTCTGGCGGACTTCGCATTTATCATGTCGACACCACTCTTGCAAGTGATGAATATGGATCTTTTTATCTGGCATCTGATAACTACAGTCCAGTCTATGATTCCACCAATAATGGCAAACGTGTCTTACGGCTGGTCAATGATGGAAACGGTTTTTTCTGTGACAAAGATGTGATTGATGACACTATTACAGGTTTTGGCTGGTACGATGAAAACGGACAGGTGACGGTTAATACCGGATATATGATCTCTATTGACTCTGTATCTGCAGATCAGAAGAACTGCACGGTGACTATTTTACCGGATAAATAATACAAAATCCCATTCTATCACAATCTGATTTTCCAGCTATACATACACAAAAAGCCCGTACCTCATACCGGATTCCTCATGGAACCCCTGCACAAAGGACGGGCTTTCTCATATCTTACAGGCTAATCTTCCTGTATTATTTATTTGCCTAACTCAGCTTTTAATGCTGTTGTTAAAGCTGGAACGATCTTATTGAGATCACCAACCAGACCATAATCAGCTACGTCGAAGATTGGAGCATCTTCATCTTTGTTGATTGCGATGATCAGGTCAGAATCTTCCATACCAGCTACATGCTGGATTGCTCCGGAAATACCGATTGCAAAGTAGATCTGAGGACGAACAGTTTTACCTGTCTGACCTACCTGTAAATCAACTGGTAACCAGCCATTCTCTACAACTGCACGGGAGCAGCTTACAGTACCGCCAAGTACCTCTGCAAGATCTTCAAGAAGTTTGAAGTTCTCTTTAGAACCAACTCCACGACCACCGGAAACAAGGATCTTTGCTTCCATGATGTTTGCTGTGCTCTTAACAGCTTTTACAATGTTTAAGATCTCAACATATCTGTTGTTTGGTGTAAATCCCGGGTTGTACTCTACAACGTTTGCTTTTGCACCGCTGATCGGAGCGATCTTCTGCATAACACCTGGACGTACAGTTGCCATCTGAGGACGGTTGTCCGGGCAGGCGATAGTTGCAATTGTGTTACCACCGAATGCAGGACGTGTCATTAATAACTGATTGTGTTTCTGCTCTGATTCTTTACCAGGTGCAGCAACCAGTGGGAAATCACCGATCTCAAGAGATGTACAGTCTGCTGTCAGACCTGTTTTTACTCTTGCAGAAACAGTAGGTCCTAAGTCACGGCCGATAGCAGTTGCACCAACTAACATGATTTCTGGTTTGTACTCGTTGATTACAGATGCTAATGCATGTGCATACGGCTCTGTTCTGTAGTCTTTTAATTCTGGATCATCTACTACGATAACTCTGTCAGCGCCATACTCAGCTAACTGATCTGCTAATCCTTTTACACCAGAACCAATTAATACAGCAGTTACGTCTGTACCTAAATCTTTTGCTAAGTCTTTGCCTTTTCCAAGTAACTCAAATGCAACGCCATCTAATACGTTATCTACCTGCTGTGCAAAGACAAATACTCCTTTATATTCTTCTAATGCCATGTTATTCACCACTTTTCCTTTTTTTATTAGATAATGTGTTTCTCTTTGAATTTGCCGATCAAATATGCTACAGATTCTGCCGGATCAAGGTTTACTTTCTCACCAGCACCCTTTGCAACTTTATCAGATGCTTTTGCAATCTTAGTAGGAGATCCCTTTAAACCAAGATCAGAATCGTCAACATCCTTTAAGTCTGCTCTGCCCCAAACAGTTACTTCTTTGTCAAATGCATCGAAGATTCCGCCTGGTGTCATGTAACGCGGCTCATTTAATTCAGAAAGAGCAGTTACCAGACAAGGCATTTTTGCTTTTAACTCATGATATCTGTCTTCGTACTGACGTTTTACAACAACAGAGTCACCCTCTACTTTGATGTCTGCTGCATAAGAGATAACCGGAAGTCCAAGATGCTCAGCGATCTGAGGACCAACCTGTGCAGTATCACCATCGATAGCCTGACGTCCTGTGATGATCAGATCATAGTCTAAGTTACGAAGTGCACCAGCGATTGTAGTTGATGTTGCCCATGTATCAGCTCCACCTAATACGCGGTCTGTTACAAGAACTGCTTCATCAGCACCCATTGCTAATGCTTCACGAAGAACTGCATCAGCCTTTGGAAGTCCCATAGTAAGAACTGTAACTTTTGCTCCTGTCTCATCTTTGATTCTAAGTGCTGCTTCAAGACCAGCTTTATCATCTGGGTTCATGATAGCAAGCATTGCTGCTCTGTCAAGCGTTCCATCCGGGTTGAACTTAACGCCGCCCTTTGTATCAGGAACCTGTTTAATACATACTACGATATTCATGTATTTTCCACTCCTTATGTTTTATATGTTTAAATTTTACGCGGATTGATTCGAAACACTACGTGTTTCTCATGCGCGTTGCGCTCTCAAATGTCTGAAAAAAATATTCCATTCACGCAAGCGTGATTCCATATTTTTTACAGCCATTCTCAATCCGCTGGATCACGACTATTTCAACAATGCACCTGAAATTACCATACGCTGTACTTCGCTTGTACCCTCGTAAATCTCTGTGATCTTAGCATCACGCATCATACGCTCTACATCATACTCTCTGATATATCCGTATCCACCGAATAACTGAACAACTTCAGTTGTAACTGCCATTGCCGTCTCGGCTGCGAATAATTTAGCTTTTGCAGCTTCTACAGAATATACTTTCTGGGTAGCTTTTGCCATTGCTGCTTTGTAAACTAAAAGCTGTGCAGCTTCGATTCTTGCAGCCATATCAGCAAGTTTGAACTGTGTATTCTGCTGCTGTGCGATAGAACGGCCGAACTGTTTTCTCTCTTTTGTATAAGCGATAGCTCTGTCTAATGCACCCTCAGCGATACCAAGTGCCTGAGCAGCGATACCAATACGTCCACCATCAAGTGTATGCATTGCGATCGGGAAACCTTTTCCTTCCGGTCCTAACAGATTCTCTTTCGGGATTCTGCAGTCTTCGAAGATCAGCTCATAAGTAGATGATCCACGGATACCCATCTTCTTCTCTTTTGTTCCGAATGAGAAACCAGGAGCTCCCTTATCTACGATAAATGCAGAGAAGTTTTTCTTCTTTCTGCCTCTCTTGTCCTCTGTGATGCTTGTGATAGCGATTACAATATAAACATCTGCAACTTTACCATTGGTAATGAAGCATTTTGATCCGTTTAATACCCACTCGTCACCATCTAAAACAGCTTTTGTCTGTGCACCCTGTGCATCAGTACCAGCACCCGGCTCAGTTAATGCGAATGCACCTAACTTCTCGCCTGTTGCAAGTGGTTTTACATATTTCTGTTTCTGCTCTTCTGTACCATATGTCATGATCGGATCGATGCAGAGAGATGTATGTGCAGATACAACAACACCTGTGGTTGCGCAAACTTTAGATAACTCTTCTACGCACATAACGTATGTAAGAGGATCACAACCCTGTCCGCCGTATTCTTTCGGAACCGGGATTCCCATGAATCCGTATTTCTGCATTTTCTTAACCGTTTCTGCCGGGAAAGCTTCTGTCTCATCTGTTTCCTGTGCAAGCGGTTTTACTTCTGTTTCAGCAAATTCCTTGAATAAGGAACGCGCCATTTCATGTTTCTTGTCTAAAGTGAAATCCATGATCTAATTTTCCTCCATAAATATTTATTTTACTGAGCATCGACCGGAGTCTTTGTACGATCAGCATTGTATACATAAAATCCCTTGCCGCTCTTTGCTCCAAGGTTACCACCACGAACCATCTTACGGATCAGTGGGCATGCACGATATTTGCTGTCGCCTGTCTCTTTGTAAAGTACATCCATGATAGCAAGGCAGATATCAAGACCGATGAAATCACCTAACTCTAACGGTCCCATTGGGTGATTAGCACCAAGTTTCATAGCTGCATCGATACCAGCGATATCGGAAACACCTTCCATTTTGATGAATGCTGCTTCGTTGATCATTGGGATTAAGATACGGTTTACAACGAAACCAGCAGCCTCATTAACCTGTACCGGAGTTTTTCCGATCTCTTCAGAGATTTTCTTAATAGCGGAAACAGTTTCATCCGGAGTATTCACACCAGCGATAACCTCGATCAGTTTCATACGGTCTGCCGGGTTGAAGAAATGCATACCAACCATTGGACGGTTTAATCCGTTTCCGATCTCTGTGATGGAAAGACTGGATGTGTTAGAAGCGAAGATACAATCTGGTTTTGCGATCTCGTCTAATTCTTTGAAAGTAGTTTTCTTTACTTCCATGTTCTCGAAAGCTGCCTCTACGATCAGATCACAGTCTTTGCAAAGGTCTTCTTTTAAACCTGGAGTGATTTTTGCAAGGATGCCATCAACAGCTTCCTGTGTCATTTTTCCTTTTTCTACTAATCTTGCATAACCTTTTTTGATTTTCTCTTTTCCGCCTTCAGCCCACTCCTGCTTGATATCGCAAAGTGCTACTTCATATCCTTCTACCTGAGCAAATGCTTTTGCAATGCCCTGTCCCATAGTTCCTGCACCAATAACGCCAACCTTCATTTCGGTTACCTCCTGAAAATAATTATGTTAACTGTATGTTTAAAAAATGCAATCCCCGGGAAGTCATTCCCCGGGAATTACTATAAAAAACTATTATCTCTCAACGATTGTAGAGCATCCCATACCACCGCCGATGCAAAGTGTAGCAAGACCTCTCTTAGCGTCTCTCTTCTGCATCTCATGCAGTAATGTAACAAGGATACGGCATCCGGAAGCACCTACCGGGTGTCCTAATGCGATTGCACCACCGTTTACGTTTACTTTTGACATATCGAATTTCAGATCTCTTGCTACTGCGATAGACTGAGCTGCGAATGCTTCGTTTGCTTCGATCAAGTCCATATCATCAATGGATAAACCTGTTTTAGCTAATACTTTTCTTGTAGAAGCAACAGGACCAACACCCATGATCTCTGGCTCAACTCCGCCAAGAGCACCTGCTACCCATGTAGCCATTGGTGTAACACCAAGTTCTTTTGCTTTCTCTTCGCTCATAACAACGATTGCTGCTGCACCATCGTTGATACCGGAAGCGTTACCTGCTGTAACAAGTCCGCCCTCTTTACCAGAGCAGCATTTTAATTTTGCTAAAGACTCAGCAGTTGTGCCAGGACGTGGTCCCTCATCTTTTACGAAATCAACGATCTCTTTTTTCACTTTAACAGGAACCGGAACGATCTCATCATCAAATTTGCCTTCAGCGATTGCTTTTTCACATTTCTGCTGGCTGTTTGCTGAGAACTCGTCAAGTTCTTCTCTTGTAATGCCATATTTATCACATACGTTCTCTGCAGTGATCATCATATGATAGTGGTTGAATGCATCTGTTAATGCATCATTTACCATTGTATCGATGATCGTTGCATTGTTCATACGATATCCAAAACGAGCTTTTGTCATAGCATATGGTGCCATAGACATGTTTTCCATACCACCTGCAACAACGATATCAGCTTCACCTGCCATGATCATGGTAGCTGCATCATTGACACATTTTAAACCAGAACCACAAACAACGTTGATTGTGATTGCCGGAACTTCGATTGGCAGTCCTGCTTTGATTGCTGCCTGACGTGCAACGTTCTGTCCCTGAGCTGCCTGGATTACACAACCCATTTTTACCTCGTCAACCATCTCCGGTTTAACGTTTGCTCTTCTTAAAGCCTCTTTGATAACGATTGCACCTAAGTCTGCTGCTGGAGTATTGCTTAATGCTCCACCCATTTTACCGATTGCGGTACGGCAGGCACCTGCTAAAACTACTTTCTTTGCCATTTTGAATTCTCCTTTCAATTTAACACAAAGCTCTGCTTTTGCAGAGAATTTGTTTCTTTCTCTTTCATTTTGCCGAAAAATGCTGTTAATTTTTTAACAATCTTTTTTAAAAAAATAAATTCAAACTTCCGATTGAAATTTATCTTTTTTCTCTTTCATTTTTAAAAGCTTATTTGCTATGTAATCAGCTATTTTTCTGCATTTCTTGTACTTTCATATGCTAACATATTTCACAATTAATTGCAATAGCTTTCTTTATTTTTCATCCTTGTAAACAATTTTTTACATCCTTTTTGCTCCATTTTGCGGGGTTTTTTGTTAAATTTTTATCATTTTATCATTTTGTTTAATAAAACACGTGATTACCTATAACTGTTCCTTCTATAATGCCGTTATTCACACGAAAATACAGACAATTTGTTGTGCTCGTTCCACCCAGCACCGCCTGTGCTGCACTCATACAATCAGAAGCAACTCCCTGCTCCAGACGGTATGCAAGACGACCGCTGGCAACCGGAGAGAACTGCCCTCCCTGATAAATCACACCGGAAACTGTATTCGGAAAATAGGAACTTCTGACACGGTTCATGATCACGCTGCCCACCGCAAGTTTTCCATCATATGGCTCGCCCCATGCCTCACACTGGATGATGGCAGCTAACAGATACGCATCGCTCTGGGCCGGTGCGTATGTCACATTCGACCTGTTTTCCTGTTCCTGCTTTTTGATGGCTGCAAGGCGCGCAGCATCCTCTTTTGCCTTCTGTATCTCAAGCTGCTTTTCGTATTCGATCATTTTCTTGATCTTTGCATCGATCGACTCCACATCGGACTGTGCATCTTCAATTTTCTCGCTGGATTCCTGTATCTTCTTCTGCGTATCCTCGATCAGGCTGTTGACTTTTTCCTGCTCTTTCTGTTTTTCCTGCTGTAATACAGTCAGTTCTTCCTTCTGCTTCTCGAGTTCCTTTTTCTGTTCTTTGATCTGCTCCGTGAGCTCCTGATATGCCGTAAGCATATTTCTGTCGTACTGATTGATTGCACTTGTATATTCCGCCTGATTTAAAAAATCTGCGATGGAGGACGCATGAATAAGCATGTCCCATACAGACTGATTGCCATTTTCATAAATATACTGAATGCGCACTTTCATATCTTCATACTGCTCTGCTGATCGTTCCTCGGAACGTTTCAGATCTTCCGCCGCCGTATTGATCTCGTCCTCTTTCTGTGCTGCCTGCTGCTCTAACTGGTTCATATCGGAAGTGATCGTATTTAACTGTCCATTCAGTCCGCTAAGGTCGCTCTCCAACCCCTGTTTTTCATTGGTCAGGCTGTCCACCTGATCTTTCGCATCTTCTTTCTGTTTCTTAAGGTCTGTGATCTGGTCTTTTGCCTTATCAATATCTTTCTGTGTCGTTCCTGCATGGACAGTTGCCGTAACAAGCATGCAGCCGGTCAGTATTCCTCCCAGGATTCTTCTCAAAAAATTGTGTCTCATGCTGTTCCTTTCGGCTGAACAGTAACCTTTCGGCTGCTGTTGTATTTTTCGTTCATTGTATTTCTTCTATTAATATGGTATTATAGCATGTAAAGCACAATATGAATATTAATTTTTTCACATACCATTATTGGGGGAATATTCAGGCATCTGGTGTCTGGATATGGTATAAAAAAGCCTGATAATCATCACAGGGGGAGGATTTACCTATGCAATTTGTAAAAACAGCAGATTTAAAACCCGGCATGAGACTTGCAAAACCAATCTACAATAAGATGGGTGTTCTTCTTTATGAAAGAGACACACTTTTAACCATGCAGGGTATTAACAGTATCGAAAACTTTGGTCTGATCGGTATTTTTATTCTTGAGCCGGCAGAGCCGGTACCGCCTCTTTCCAGAGAGGATCTTGAATTCGAACAGTTCCAGACGATATATGTTTTTAAACTAAAAGAAAATATGGATCGTCTGCAGGCCAATCAGGCACCTGTTTCGCTGAGCGATCTCGTCCGGGACATCCAGACACATTACGGCAGTCTTGATCACAAATTAAATTTTGCACAAAACCTGCGAAGTTCTGCAGATTTTGTTTACAAACATTCCATCAGTGTCGGCATTCTCTGTGCGATGATCACAAATCAGATGCATCTGCCTGCTGCAGAACAGACAGCCCTTATCACAGCTGCGCTTCTCTACGATTTTGGTTATCTGTATGTACCACAGACAGTGTTAGACAAGGGGGATGACCTTACAACAGCAGATAAGGATTTTATCCAGCTCAACTTAGAGCGCGGTTATGAAACGCTCCGCCCGGACCGTGGTGATTATAAATTCCCGGTACATACGCTTGATATCATCCAGCAGATCATTTTTAAAAACAGCCGTACTTTAAAAGTCAAAGAACCGGCAGACAATATCCGTCTTCTCGTCGATATTTTAGCAGTAGCGGACGAATTTGACCATCTGACCGCAATGAACATTAACAAACCGCCAATTTCAGAAATTGCTGCCATGGGACGTCTGAAAAAGGATAAAGCCACCTACAATCCGCTCGTACTTTCCGCTTTAGCAGAATGTATCCATATTCTTCCGACCGGTGCATGTGTTGATCTTTCCGATGGAGAAAAAGCCCTTGTGCTTGCAGAGAATCCGGCTGATTTTCTTCATCCGATGGTACTGAAGTTTTCCACAAACATGATATACGATTTAAGTGACCCGGTGATCAGTAAATCTTTAAAGATCACAGATATCATGAAAACTATGGACAACCGCATCGCTTTAGACAAAGATTCTGTCAAACAATTTGTCTCTGATGCCTATATCAAAGAAACGGCAGACCGTTTCCGCAAGGTTAAACTTCAGATTGCCCAGCACAAGCAAAGTGAGCTGGAACAGAAAGCTGCAAGTGCTTTAATGAGCAGTGCTTCCGTGATCCCACAGAATGCCGGCACAGAAAAATCACTGACACAAAAAAAGACACGCAAAAAAATGAAACTTCGTTAATCCGCGCGACTTTTTTCTATATGTTGGAGTGGATATTCCGGCGATATAAAAAACGACATGAAAGCAATTTCTTAACTGCTTTCATGTCGTTTTTTCATGTTGTCGCCAATATCCATATTCCGCAAAAGCAAAAACAGCACGCCTCCTTTTGGATTTGTGCTGTCTTTTCTATATTATAAGATTCAAAGAACTACAGGTTCAAAGAATTATAAATTCAAAGAACTACAAGTTTAAAGAATTATAAATTCAAAGAACTACAAGTTCAAAGAATTATAAATTCAAAGAACTACAAGTTCTTTACGGTCGCAATATCCACCGGTGTCAGATCATCGGTCGCAGTCTCTAAGCTGCGTGCCAACGCATTTGCCGTATCCATTGCTGTGATACAGTAAACACCTGTCTCGATTGCATTTCTCCGGATCAGGAATCCGTCTCTGGTCTTATCACCATTTCCCTGTGTCGGTGTGTCGATGACAAGGTCGATCTTATGTCCTAAGATTAAGTCCATAACGTTCGGTGACTCCTGAGAGATCTTGTTGACACGAAGTGCATTGACGCCGTGCTCCTGTAAATATTTTGCGGTGCTTCTCGTTGCGTAAATCTTGTAGCCAAGTGCCTCAAAACGTTTTGCAACACCGACTGCTTCCGGTTTATCTGCATCTTTTACTGTCATGATCATCTGTTTGTACTTCGGTAAAGTTACGCCTGCGCCAAGGAATGCTTTGTAGAGAGCCTCGTTGAAGGTCTTTGCAATACCAAGACACTCACCGGTTGATTTCATCTCCGGTCCTAAGGAGATCTCAGCGCCACGCAGTTTCTCGAAGGAGAATACCGGCATCTTGATCGCAATGTAATCTGCGGTCGGTGCAAGCCCCGGCTCATAGCCAAGTCCGCGGATGGTATCACCGATAATTACTTTCGTTGCAAGATCAACGATCGGAATACCGGTGACTTTGCTGATGTATGGCACAGTTCTCGAAGAACGCGGGTTTACCTCAATGACATATACCTGCTCATCCATAGCGATGAACTGGATATTGATCAGTCCGATGACATGCAGTGCCTGTGCAAGACGTTTGGTATACTCAACGATCGTCTCTTTGACATGGTCACTGATCGTCGGTGCCGGGTATACGGAAATACTGTCTCCGGAGTGTACACCGGTACGTTCGATATGCTCCATGATACCAGGAATTAAGATATCGGTTCCGTCACATACAGCATCGACCTCAATTTCTTTTCCCTGTAAATATTTATCTACGAGGATCGGGTGATCCTGTGCGATACGATTGATGATACCGATAAATTCCTCGATCTCATCATCGTTAAATGCGATCTTCATACCCTGTCCACCGAGTACATAGGAAGGTCTTACCAGTACCGGGTAGCCGAGACGGTTTGCAACTTCTTTTGCTTCCTCTGCGGTAAATACGGTTCCACCTGCCGCTCTTGGGATCTGTGTTTTCTCTAAGATCTCATCGAAAAGCTCACGGTCCTCTGCCGCATCGACATCCTCTGCTTTTGTTCCAAGGATCTTAACGCCCATCTTCATCAGACTCTCGGTTAATTTGATCGCGGTCTGTCCACCAAACTGCACGACAGCTCCGTCCGGGTTTTCCAGCTTTACGATGCTCTCTACATCTTCCGGTGTCAGAGGCTCAAAATAAAGTTTGTCAGCAATATCAAAGTCGGTAGAAACTGTCTCCGGGTTATTGTTAATGATAACCGTCTCCCATCCCTCTTTTGCAAATGCCCAGGTACAGTGTACGGAACAGTAATCAAACTCGATACCCTGTCCGATACGGATAGGTCCGGAACCAAGTACAAGTACTTTTTTCTTCGGATTTGTCTCAATGGCTTCGTTCTCGCTTCCGAATACGGAATAGTAGTACGGTGTGGATGCCTCAAACTCTGCGGCACAGGTATCTACCATCTTGAATGCTGCCACGATACCATTTTCATAACGCATGTCATGGATCTCTTTTTCGGTCTTTCCGGTCAGTTTTGCAATAACGCTGTCCGGGAACTCGATGCGTTTTGCTTCTTTTAATAATTCTACAGTCAAAGGCTCATTCTTTAACTGGTTTTCCATCTCAACCAGGATGGCAAGTTTGTCAATAAACCAGCGGTCGATCTTCGTGATCTCATGGATCTTGTCATAGCTTACGCCTCTGCGCAGTGCCTCTGCGATCACCCAGATACGGCGGTCATCCACTACATGCAGCTGCTCATCTAACTCTTTATCGGAAAGTCCGGTAAAGTCGTAAGACATTAAACTGTCCACATGCTGCTCTAAGGAACGGATTGCTTTCATCAATGCACCCTCAAAGTTATTGCAGATACTCATAACCTCTCCGGTTGCCTTCATCTGTGTGGTCAGGGTTCTCTTTGCCGTGATGAATTTATCAAATGGAAGTCTCGGAATCTTTACAACACAATAGTCAAGCATCGGCTCGAAACTTGCGTAAGTTTTTCCGGTAATTGCATTTTTAATTTCGTCTAAGGTATAGCCCAATGCGATCTTTGCGGCAACTTTTGCAATCGGATATCCGGTTGCCTTGGATGCAAGTGCAGAAGAACGGGATACACGCGGGTTAACCTCGATGACGCAGTACTCAAAGCTGTCCGGATTCAATGCATACTGTACGTTACATCCTCCGGTGATATTTAACTCGGAAATAATATTTAATGCAGATGTACGGAGCATCTGGTATTCCTTATCGCCAAGTGTCTGGGAAGGTGCAACAACGATGGAATCACCGGTATGTACACCGACCGGATCGATATTTTCCATGTTACACACGGTGATACAGTTGCCGTTCGCATCACGCATTACCTCATACTCGATCTCTTTCCATCCTGCGATACAACGCTCTACCAATACCTCTCCGACACGGGAAAGACGCAGACCGTTTGTTAAGATCTCAACCAGCTCGGTCTCGTTATGTGCGATACCACCGCCACTTCCGCCAAGCGTATATGCCGGACGAAGTACGACCGGATAACCAATGGTATTGGTAAACTTGATACCATCTTGTACGTTGTGTACGACCTGGGATGCTGCACAAGGCTCACCGATCTTTTCCATGGTATCTTTGAATGCCTGACGGTCCTCTGCTTTAAAAATCGTCTCTGCTGTTGTACCGATCAGTCTGACATTATATTTTTCAAGTATGCCTTTTTCCTCTAATTCCATACCGAGGTTTAATCCGGCCTGTCCACCTAAAGTCGGCAGTACGCTGTCCGGTTTTTCTTTTGCGATAATCTTCTCTAAGACGGATACCGTAAGCGGCTCAATGTAAACCTGATCTGCAATATCTTTATCTGTCATGATCGTCGCCGGGTTTGAGTTTACCAGCACAACCTCAACGCCTTCTTCTTTTAATGAGCGGCATGCCTGTGTACCTGCATAGTCAAACTCTGCAGCCTGTCCGATTACGATCGGGCCGGAACCAATTACTAAAACTTTTTTTATGTCATGATTTCTTGGCATTAATTCTTCCTCCTAAAATTTGTTAAACAATAACGTAAGAATTTTTCTACATCATCGAAATAAAACGATCAAACAGGTATGCAGAATCCTGCGGTCCCGGACACGCTTCCGGATGGAACTGTACGGTAAAAATGTTTTTGCCTACATAGGAAAGTCCCTCATTGGTTCCATCGTTTACATTCACAAATGCCGGTTTCGCGATCACCGGATCAAGTGTATCCGTATCTACCACATAACCGTGATTCTGGGAGGAAATATATACTCTTCCGGTTTCTAAATCTTTTACCGGATGGTTGCCGCCACGGTGTCCGTATTTCATCTTATGTGTGTCAGCGCCGGTTGCAAGTGCCATCAGCTGATGTCCTAAGCAGATTGCAAAGATTGGTGTATCGGAGTCATATAATTTTTTGATCTCAGCAATGATCTCCTTGCACTCCTTCGGATCTCCAGGTCCGTTACTTAACATGATTCCATCCGGATTTGTTGCAAGGATCTCTTCTGCAGTCGTATGTGCCGGATAGATCGTCACTTCACAGCCGCGTTTATTTAAAGACTGGGCAATATTATTTTTTGCTCCAAGGTCAAGCAAAGCAACTCGCTTGCCATTTCCTTTTAATACTCGTTTTTCACTGCAGGTAACTTTGTCCACAACATTACCTGTCGTGTATGCTTTTAATCTGGGAATAATTTCTTCTATATTATAGTTATTATTCGTGGTGATCATACCATTCATGGTTCCCTTCTCACGAAGGATCTTGGTCAGTGCACGGGTGTCGATCCCTGCTATACCCGGAATGTCATATTTCGTGAGGAAATCCTGAATTGTTCCCTCCTCACGGAAGTTACTCGGCATTCTTGATAACTCCCTTACGATATATCCATCCGGCCACGGTCTGCCTGACTCCATATCCGGTGTGATTCCATAATTTCCAATCAGCGGATAAGTCATAACAACCGCCTGTCCCGCATATGACGGATCAGTCAGAACCTCCAGATAACCTGTCATCGACGTATTAAATACGATCTCACTGATGACTTCCCTAGTAGAACCTATACTTGTTCCGGTAAATACATTCCCATCTTCGAGTATTAAATGAGCTTTCATTCGTTTCCCTGTCCTTTCACTTTTTTTCCAAAAAAAAAAACGTCGCCGTTTTTCTTCTTTTTCCATCCAGACAGTCCCCTGACTGAACTTTCCCTTATTAGTACCTATAGTCTTTTTCTTAAATTGTAAAAAGTGTATCATATCATAAGACTTTTTTCAACCTTTTTCCAAAAACAAATAGTACCAAGATTTTATGTATATTTATACATTATTTCCAAATCCACAGAAAGCGGCAGTATGTGCTGCCCACACGCAGGAAAATTTTATTACCAAAATGTCATGCAAGACATACATAGTAACAGACTTTCCTGATTTTCCCGCAGCAATGGGCAGCCGGCGTCTTATATCATCTTCTGAAACGCAAGGATTACAAACAACACGCCTCCAAGCCACGATACATCGGCTTTCCACCGCTTAGATGCCTGCATGCCAATCCTGCATCCGCAAAGTACTGCACAGAAACTGACGACAAAACTTCCAAGCACCGTAAGAAAAATATACTTTCCGCCAAATCCTGCACCCAGCCCTCCAAACATCCCATCCAGTGACATTGCAAGTGCAAAAAATACAGCCTCCACACACGACATGGTCGCCGAATGGTCGCGGTCTGCCATTACCGGATTGTTGTAGATACTCAGAATAAAACTGAGCTGTGAAAAAGAGATTTTGACTTTCTTGCAGAGGAACTTATGACGCTCAATATATTTTCTGATCGCATACTCTGTCAGCTTAAAAATTCCCACTGCAAGCAGTCCGCAAAAACTTAAGTATAATGCATATTTTTTTAAAAGTATCCCCTGTAACGCCATCCCCGCATAAAGTGATATCCCTAATATTCCACTGCAGACCGTGCTGATGCATAACGCTGCCACAGATCCGATCTTTATCTGCTCACTCCCACACGCCACACACGCCACAAAGACATCCACACTGACAGCTGTGATCAAAAGAATTACCTGCACTTTTTTCTACCTCAGACATAAAACCTTCTGTTTTATCATATGTCAGAGATTCAAAAATGCATCTTTACCTTTGATACTGTTCTCCATTTCCGAATAACTCATTACAAAGAATCAGCCAAAATTCCAGCTTTTCACACTGTTATCTCAGTCAAGTCTTTCGACAATACCAAGGACTTTCTGATATGCCGCCGCCACCTCATCCAAAAGCGGTTTAAGCTCCCTTTCCGGTTCGCCATCCCTAAGTTCTTCGCATAACTCCTGTGCCGGAACCAAAAGCGGTGTCAGTCCCAGATTCATTGCCAGCCCCTTTAAATTATGTATATGTGTAAACGCCTGCTCATAATTCTTTTCTTCCAGCGCCTTACACAGCGACTCATAATTCGTATCCGTCAGAATCAGTTTTAAAAATTTCCCGATCCTCTCCTCCGTCTTTAGCCGCCGTAAGACCTCCTGTAAATCTGCGCCCATCTCCTTGTAACATTCTTCCAGCGTCATATTTGCTCCCCTTTCACGTTAAGTTTTTTAGTTCATTATCCAACAAATGATGGTTTGTTTATGAAATAAATCGCCCGCCCAAATGGTGTGTTGTAGGTCTGTGAGTGACATCTTGCGCAAAGCCAGAGTTAATTTTGGTTCCGTTGTACGAAAAGAAGAAAAGTCTAAGTGTGCCTGAGTTAGATTTTCGCGGAGTGACGTGAACGGCAACAACGAGTCATCCATGACTCGATGCTGCCTTGTTCTGCCATCCGTGGCAGAACATCACTGTGTATCTACAGACACACAATCTCAATCTGACCATTATCAGATTGAGATAGATTTTCTAATTTTCTCCCAAAGTCACAAAATTACTTCGGCTTTGCGCAAGATACCAGCCGTCAGGTTATGAACACCATTTGGGTGGGCGGTTCATCTCAAAACTGGGGGCGCGGGTGTGAATTTTTGATATTTGCACGAATGGAAATATGCTTAAAATCCTAATGTGCTGTATCATTAATATTCCTCCTAAGGAATTGCTAGAATTTTTATCTGCTACATTGCATAATACGGATTACTTGGCAAATTGCCAGACCAAATAACACAGAATATTTTTTCAAATGTGTATGGCAATAAACATGGGCATAACGGGATACATTGAAGTTTTTCCGGTATTATCAAACCAATAATAATCTATTAAACATAGTTATTTGGAAATATTTTTATCAACATAAGACACTAAAAATTTACGCACCACCCAAGGTTGTAAAATGAGTTCCCCGGAGAAGGGTGTTTCACAACCTTGCGGCTGGCAAATCGCATCAAGCCGGGACTCGTTTTGTGACTTTGGGAGAAAATTAGAAAGTCTTAGTATGCCTGTTCACAATACAGTGTTGTGCTGCCATGGACGGCAGCACAAGTCCTAATGTGCCCGGACGGCACATTTAGGACGCACACGTCACTCCGGCATAAAACTAAATCAGGCATACTTAGACTTTCTTATTTTCGGACAACGGAACAAAACATTCCCGGATTGATGCGATCTGCCAATCGAAAACCCCCGGAACCACCCTACACAGGGAAACTCATGTCACCCACAAACCACAATTAGTCGGGTATTTCATAAGATTACAAAAAAACAGCCCCTGAACCGCCCTCACGTGATTCACGACCTGCTTTTCTTTTTACGCTACACGAATGACATTCAACACTTCCCCATATGCTGCTTTTTTGTTCTCTAAAGCCTCTTCTGTCATCTCTTCTGTTACAAAGCCAAGTTCTCCTGTAACACCCTGTACATCAATATACTCTACATTTCCAAATACTTTTTCCACAGATGCCTTATCTGTACCTGACACTCTGACAAAGAAACGATTCTTCGCGCTGCGGTAATCTACCAGTTCTAATTTCTTTGAACTCCACTCAACCGGAATATTCTTGTCAACATTTTTTGCCATCTCCACAACATCTGCTACCACTGCACTCGCGGTAGGAAGTTTTCCTGCACCACTTCCATAAAACATTGCATCTCCAAGTACATTTCCATGAACAAAAATTGCATTGAACACACCGTTTACATTATATAACGGATGTTCTTTCGGTAATAAGAACGGTGCAACCATTGCCACATATCCACCGTCTGTCTTTTTGCTTGTAGCAAGAAGCTTGATGGCTCTTCCCATAGCTTTTGCATATTTGATATCGGTTGCAGAAATATGTGTAATTCCCTCTGTATGGATATCTTCGAAATCCACCTGCTGACCACAGACAAGGGATGTCAGAATCGCAATCTTTCTGCAGGCATCATATCCTTCAATATCTGCTGTCGGGTCTTTCTCCGCATATCCTTTTGCCTGTGCATCCTTTAACACCTCGTCAAAATCAGCACCCTTTTCGGACATCTCTGTCATCATATAGTTCGTTGTTCCGTTAACGATTCCGGTAATCTCCTCAATTTCATCAGCAGTCAGACAGGAATTTAACGGACGGATGATCGGGATACCGCCACCGACGCTTGCTTCGAACATAAAGTTAACATTTTTCTCTTTTGCAAGTGCGATCAGCTCTGCTCCTTTTGCTGCTACTAACGCTTTGTTTGAAGTAGTAACATGTTTTCCGGCCTCTAACATTGCTTTTACAAAGGTATAAGCCGGTTCCACACCTCCCATAGTCTCAACGACGATCTTTACCTCAGGATCTTCTACAATCGTCTTATAGTCGTGTACGATCTTATCCTGGATCGGATCTCCCGGAAAATCTCTTAAATCCAATACATATTTGATCTCTACCGGCTCTCCGACACGTTTTGCTATGCTGCTTCCGTTGATGTCAAGTACCTCCACAACACCAGAACCGATTGTTCCATATCCCATTACTGCTGCTTTCATTTTTCATCCTCCAAGTTCGTCTGCCAGACTATCGCTTCCATCCTCTCAGACAGACTTTATTATCTTTCTATCATTTTACACATATTACATGCATATTTTATGAACTACAATATATGACGCATCTGCCATGTCTTATTCTCTTGCAAGAATCTTCACATAATGAATACCTTCCTGTTCCTCAATGTGCTCTAACATTTCAGCCACATCACCAGTCTGTGGCAGGACATCCACACTGAGTGTAAGAGAAGCGATACCGTTGATCGGTATACTCTGATGTATCGTAAGAATATTAGCATGAAACTCTGCTACGGTCTTTAATACAACGGATAACAGCCCCGGTTCATCATCCAACTGGATGACAAGCGTAATCGTTCTTCCCTTTGCCGTATCATGAAATGGAAAAATATCATCTTTATATTTATAAAAAGAACTCCGGCTGATGCCAACTTTTTCTGTTGCCTCCTGCACAGATGCAATCTTACCGGATTCAATCAGCCGCTTTGCCTCGACTACTTTTAAGAGGACCTCCGGAACTGCTTTTTCTTTCAGTACATAATACTGACTTTTTTCTTTCATGTGACTCTATCCCTCTCTTTAGAAATTCATCTGTTGTGTTTGTTGCACGCTGACACTTGTCCTCATGAGGAAGATAATAACATAAAGAGGCTGCCAACGCAACCTCTTTTTTATCATGTCAGGAACATTTTTTTCATTATGCTGTTAAAATTTTTTGCTGCCTCCACCATGTTTTACGCCACTGCTGCTCGTATGTACCGTACTCCTGACGCTGTCTTCTGCTTTTTTCTCTTCTATATGACGGTGTGTCACAACAGTGTTCACAAGCACATCGCTGTGTTTCTTTATATTCACTGTTCCGGACTCGTGAGCATCATATTTATATTTGCCGTTCCTTAATTTGCAAAATAGTACAAGCACCAGGAATACAATAGCGCCCGGGATCAATGCTAAAACAACGGAGGTGATGACATATTCTGCCGGCGTGATCTCAATATCCGTCTCCTCATACTCATACTGATTTGACGGGATTCCTTCATCATAATAAACCAGCACATCTTTTAACATTACAGACAGACACTGTTCATATTCTCCATCTGAAATCGGTTCATATCCGTCATTTAAAATATCCTCAATACGCGCATCCGTAAGATACTTAATCGCAATGCCACCGGTAGAAATACAGATTTCACGGTTCTGCATATCGATCAGGAGTGCAACACCATCACCGTTTTCTGCAATCGCATCAAAGAAATCATCCGCATATTCCTGCGTGGTTTTTCCGTTTGTGTCATCCGTCGTCAACACCAGGATATTCCATCCGGTCTTCTCTCCCGCAGCATCCAGTTCACTCTCAAGCGTCTCGATTTCTTCCGGTGTCAGAAGCGCAGCATCATCATATACCGTCTGTTGTGGAACATTTTCTTCTGCTGCAAAGCATACATGCTGTCCGCCTGCTGCAAGTAAAATCGTAAACAGCCAGGCAAATACGATACCCTTTAAACATAAAAATCTTTTCTGTCTCATGCTAGCCCTCCCAGTAATAAAATGACCAGTGATACCAGACTGACGATTCCACTGACAAGTGAGATTTTTTTATAGTCGATCGGGAGTTCGCCGTACACCTTTCCAGTCTGTCCGTTCATGGAAAAATAATAGATTTTTTCGTTTTTCGCCTTGTATGTAATTGTCCATACCGGTAGAAGCGTATACGACCACTTTTCTTTTAATGCCCGGAAATCTGCATTTTTTACCGACACGGAACTGTATCCATTTATTTGTTCCCGCATCAGTTTTTCTGCACTCTCATGCGCTTCCTGCTGCACTTTCTTTTCTATCTGTTTTTTTTCAATATCACGCTTTTCTGCCAGAAATCCAGACAGAAATCCAAGCTGAAACTTTTTCACATCCTTAAAATCATAAGGCATTACACCGCAGATCAGCTCCTGATTTGCCTTTCCAAGTGCATTTTCCGTCAGGTTTTCAAGTTTTACATCACCTTCTCTTGATACCTGATAATACTTTGTCTCCGTATATTCCGTGTTTCCGGTTCGCCACACGCGGACATTTCTCGCCTCGCCTTGCATTTTTCCCTCCAGGCTGGTATTGTAATGCCAGTATGGAAAATATACACCTGTGATGCTCTCGACCTGCTTTTTGTTATAAAAGGCACGTGGGACAAATTTTTTCTTGCAGACATAATCTTTGAATCCTTTTTCTGCATCTTCCCTCGACACAGAAAACGGAATCACCTGATCCGGCAGGAATTTACCTTCCAGCCGTCCGCCAAGCACGACCGGATTATGGCAATAATAACAGAAAGTCGCCGCTGTAGTGGCATCCGTCACAATCTGTGCACCACAACTCGGACAGGTATAGGTCACTGCATCAGCTTCCTTCCCTGCTTCTTTATCTGACTCTTTATTTTCCGTGTTATCTTTTTCTGCTCCACTACCTGCTTTATTTCCCGGCTGGCTCTGCTTCTTATCCTCCGGTTTACCTGATGCTTTTCCTGCGCCCGCAGCATCTGCATTTTGAGGTTCCGTCGTCTGTGCCGGCTTCATGGCATCTAACTCTTCCTGTGAAAACAGACTGAAACAATATTCACATTTATACTTTTGTGTGGAAGGATCAAAAATCAGTTCTCCATCACAATTTGGACATTTAAAACTGATCACTGCCATAATTAGTTCCTCGCTTTTCCACAGTTACTGCAGAATTTTCCTTTGTTGACCTGACCACATTCACACGTCCACTCTGCTGCCGGTGCCGGTTTTCCACACTCACTGCAGAATTTTCCTGTATTGACATGGCCGCATTCACATGTCCACTCATTCTTTGGTGCCGGTGCCGGTTTTCCACATTCACTGCAGAATTTTCCCGTGTTGGTGTGACCGCACTCACAGGTCCATGTGCCCGCTGCACTGCCTGCCGGATTTGGCTGGCTCTGGTTCATGGCTCCCGCATTCTGCCCCTGATTCATGCCCCCTGCCATCTGGCTCTGTGCTGCATTTCCATACATCTGCCCCTGCTGATCCTGCGGTGTCTGAAGTGCACCAAGTCCTGATAACGTCTGGTTCATCGCATTCATGCCCATGCCGACTCCCATAAACCCGTTCATGGCTCCTGCAGCGTTGCTTCCCGCATCACGCACACCCTCAGTCAGATTTTTGACTGCCATACCGCGCATTACATTGAAATCACCGCCGAGCATTGCGCCTTCATTTCTCATATTGATGAGTTTCTGTGACTCTTCATCATAAGATACGCTCGCAATACCAACACTCTGGATCTCCATACCACGCATCTGGTTCCACTCTTCATCAAGTGTGGTAGCCATATACTTTCCAAGTTCTCTTGCCTTTGAAGTCACATAGGAAATTCTTGTTCCATCTGCTGACATCTGGTTAATTGATGCCTGCAGTGCCTCTAAAAACTCGGACAGATACTGTTCATTGATGGATGAGATCTCCACATGATCCTGGTTTTTCGGGATGACTTCCGCATAGAACTGCAGCGGATTGGTAACTTTGATGGAATATGTTCCATGGGCACGCAAAAACAGTTCCGCATTATAAAAATTGTCAAAATAATTGATCGGATTTCTGGTACCAAATTTGATTCCTTTGATTTCCTGCAGATTGATAAAAAACACTTTCTGCATCGTTGGTGTCTGACCACCGAATTTGATACGGCTGAAAGTTTCTTTTACCGCTTCTCCAAGTTCCCCGTTAAACATGGATGGCATAGATGAATTATCCACCTTATAATATCCAGGCTCAGCCGTGTAATCTACAACTTTTCCTCCATCTACAAGCATCATAAACTGATTATCATACACATGGATCACTGAACCGTTGCTGACCGTATCCGGTGTTCCCTTCCGGTTCTGTCCTTTTCGGATCAGCACACCGCTCGTAAAGACAGTGTTGTCCCCCATGTCATCTGCTTCGTAAACTTCTAACCACTGATCGGCTAGACCTCCACCGATTGCCTGCGTAATCGCTCTGATAATTCCCATAATTAATCCTCCTTGTTTTGCGGAGCAAAATGCGACTGCCTTTGCAGGAGCAGAGGATTTTTCTCCTTGTTTTGCGGAGCAAAATGCGACTGCCTTTGCAGGAGCAGAGGATTTTTCTCCTTGTTTTGCGGAGCAAAATGCGACTGCCTTTGCAGGAGCAGAGGATTTTCCTCCATTGTTTTCCACCATTTGTTATGAATGATGGTAGTCCGTCTCATCAAAACTATGTAATGTCCATACTTTCAGGTTCAAAAGCGTCACCGCCGAACCACAGTACTCACAGTAAGCTGCGCCGAGATTTGTGATCGGCGCACCGCAGTTCGGGCAGGTAGTTCCGACTGCATTGTCCATTCCTGCAAGTTTTTCATTCTGAATATACATAAGCTGTACATTATATCTGGTCTGTTCCGTCAGCTCTTTACTGCCGCTTAAGACTTTTCCCGCTTTTTCACAGTAATGCAGATACCCGACTGCACTCTGGAATGTAATCACACAGGTACCCTGCTTTTTCTCATAACCAGCAATCTCCGTCTGATGAATCTGTATCTGTTCGTAGTGCTCTGTGACTGACTCCGTCTCATTTTCACGGATTCTGTTTTTGATCTGCGCTAAAAACTCTTCCGAAACGCCATCTTTTATCTGTCTTTCAAAAATGCCGGCATCTGCGGCAGAGATTGCCTGCAATGCCAGCATGAGTGCATTTTCCACTTTATCCTTAAACTGTTCGATATGAAAATCAGGAAAATCCCTCTGGATCTGCGGCAGAAAAATCCGTGTCATCGCAGAAACGGATTTCGGCGTTACCGCAAGCTCTTTTGCCTGTTGTTCTAATCCCTCTGTGATGGAATCTGTGCCAAACGCCATGCGGGACAATCTACGCAGTTTTTCCCGCACGATCCGGTATGCCGCATATCCCGCACCACAGGATATGCAGACAACAAAGACAATCACAAGGAGCGTGACAGTTCCCTTACTCATCGTCTCCTCCAAGTCCCTTCGGGCATCCAAGTGAAAGCCATTTCAGGTAACCATTGATAAAAATATCGATCTTTCCATCCATGACGCTGTCTACATTTCCGGTTTCTACACCGGTTCTGTGATCTTTTACCATCGTATATGGCTGCATAACGTAAGAACGGATCTGGTTGCCCCAGCCGATCTCTGTCACTTCGCCACGGATATCTGCAGCTTTCTCTGCATTTTCCTGCTGCTTTAACAGATACAGTTTTGCCTTTAACATCTGCATTGCCTTATCCTTATTCTGGAACTGGGAACGCTCATTCTGGCACTGTACCACAATTCCGGTCGGAATATGCGTAATACGGATTGCGGAAGATGTCTTATTGATATGCTGTCCACCGGCACCACTCGAACGGTAGGTATCGATCCGCAGATCGTCCTCATTGATCTCGACATCAAGATCTTCCTCGATATCCGGCATGACATCGCAGGATACAAACGATGTCTGGCGCTTGCCGGCTGCATTAAACGGTGAAATACGAACCAGACGATGTACACCTTTTTCAGATTTCATGTATCCATATGCATTCTCTCCGTTGATCTGGAATGTAATGGACTTGATACCTGCTTCCTCTCCGTCAAGAGAATCTAAAACCTCCACGGAAAATCCTTTGTCCGATGCCCATCTTGTATACATACGATAAAGCATTGCCGCCCAGTCACAGGACTCCGTACCGCCTGCTCCTGCATGTAACGAGACGATCGCACCATCGGAATCATACTCACCGGATAACAGAGTCTTGATACGGATTCCCTCATAGGTCTTCGTAAATTCATCGAGCATTTCCTGGATCTCTGGGATCAGGGAAGCATCATTTTCCTCATATCCCATCTCGATCAATGTCTCAATGTCCTCAAACTCTGTCTTTAAGTCGGCATAAGTTGCGACATCATCCTTCATGCTCTTTAATTCTTTCATTTTTTTCTGGGAAACAACCGGATCATCCCAAAAACCGGGATCTTCCATTTCCCTCTCTAATTCCTGGATCCGCTGCTCTTTATTAGCCAGGTCAAAGTGAATCCCTCACTTCCTGCAGCGGTTCCCTGTATGTGTTCAGGGTCACTTTAAATTGATCAAGTTCTACCACAGTATCACCTCTTTCTGATATTTAAGATATATTTCTATTGTAAAGTATGCGCTCTTTTTGCGCAATGCCTTCTCCATATTTTTAAGAGAATCGCAAGAAGTAAAAGACCTATTGCTGTTCCCGCTGTATCAATGCAGACATCCTTAAACTGTCCGGAACGCCCTGGGATAAACAGCTGGTGGATCTCATCTGTCGACGCATAACAAAAATTGAATCCAAGTACTGCAATATAATGCATTTTCCCCTGTATTCCACACGAACCCAAAAATGCAAATGCGATCCATCCTAAAATTGCATATTCTGTCATATGTGCAGCTTTCCGGATTGGATATTCAATATTTCCTGCTATCTTTCTGATCTGTTCTGCTGTCAGTCCCCAGTTAAAAATATCATCTGTATCTTCAACCAGACGGTATGAGATCGTACCGCTGATCTCGGAAGATTCCGTCGCTGGCTGATTGGAAAACCAGAATATGATAAACATCCAGCATATCAGCATGATTCCCAGAATCAACCGCATTACTGTTTTGTTCATTTTCCGTTTAATTCCTCCGTGAGTACTTCCACTGCTTTCTGGATCTGGTTATCATATTTTACATCATATTCCGTTCCATCCGGATCTAAATATTCATATTCCAACTCAATATCCGGATCAATTCCAACACTGTGGATATAGTTTCCATTCGGCGTAAAATATTTTGCTGTGGTAAGTTTCACTGCATCCCCATCTTCAAGTGGGAAAATAGTCTGAACGATTCCTTTTCCAAATGTAGTTGTTCCGATCAATGTGCCATATTTGTAATCTTTAATCGCTCCGGCTAAAATCTCAGATGCACTTGCACTGTCTCCGTTGATCAGCACTGCAAGTGGATATTCCATGTAAGTGTCTCCACTTGACGTATATGTTTCGCGGTGACCGTTTTTGTCTTCCGTGTATACAACTGTGCCTTCCGGAAGAATATCATCTAAGATCTGCACAACAGCGGTAACGAGTCCTCCACCATTATAGCGCACATCCAAAACCATTGCTTTCATTCCCTCTTTATCTAACTCTGCCACTGCTTTTTCAAACTGGTCTGCAGTCTCTGTCTCAAAAGAATCAATATGGACGTAACCGATATTATAGTCAAGCATCTGTGAAGACACACTTGGCAGTGTTACATTTTTACGCTCTACATCAAAAGATAAATTTTCCCCGGTAGAAGGACGGTATACTTCTAAATGTACCGATGTCCCCTCCTCACCACGGATCAGTTTTACCAGTTCCGTCACTTCCATGCTTGTGGCATCTGTTCCGTCAACCGAAGTGATCACATCATCTGCAAGCAGTCCTGCTTCATCCGAAGGTGTTCCTTCATATATCTTGGAAATTGATACTACCATCGTATCCGGGTCCTGCCGTAATCCCGCACCGATTCCATAATACTGTCCGGTTGTGCTCACCTGCATCTGTTTATAATCTTCTGCATTATAATAGACGGAATATTTATCCCCAAGACCGCTTATCATGCCCTCATACAGTCCGTCCTGTAATTCGGTATCATCCACCTCGTCATAATAGTACATATCTGTATATGCTTTCAGTTCATTGATCTTCTGAACCGTTTTTGCATCCAGGATCGAGTCCGTCTTACCAGATGCATTCGTTATGTAGATTTTTGCTCCTGTTACTTTTGTAACTACGCTCAGTGCGACAAATCCAACGAAAATCGTCCCTGCAATACCGCAGGCCACACCTTTTGCCATCTGTCCTTTTTTGCTTTTCTTCGGTTCTCCGATTTGCTCTGGCATAATCTCCGGAACCTGCTGCTCATTTTTATTTTCCATATTCTGTCTCCATTCCTGCGCTGTTTTTATGTTGATTTTTATGCTGCCGTTTTACGCTGCCATTCACACCTGTTGTGTGACCAGCCGCATTTTTATTTCATATTGCCTTTTATACTACACTCCACATTACTTATCATATCATTCATATGTGAAGATTCGCTGTCCTACTACATCGGGACAAAATTTCCCATGAAGCTTCGGATTTCGGATGTCAAAAGGTGGTTCACAACTTAGCGGCTGTCAAATTGCACAAGGCAGAGACTGCTTTTGTGACTTTGGGAGAAAATTAGAAAAGCTTAGTATGCCTGTTGATACACAGTGATGTTCTGCCACGGATGGCAGAACAAGGCAGCATCGAGTCACGGATGACTCGTTGTTGCCGTTCACGTCACTCCGCCACAACCTAAGCTCAGGCAAGCTTAGCTTTTCTTATTTTCGTACAACGGAACAAAACAGACACTGCCTTATGCAATTTGACAATCCCAAAATTAAAAGCCACCTTTTGACACCCAAATCCAACCAATTTAAAAAGGACCACCGCGCATTGCGGTAGTCCCAAAAACATCCGCATCATCTGCCCAGATAACTCCACGGGCTGACATAGCTTCCGTTTAATGATACACCAAAGTGTAAATGATTTCCAGTAGAAATACCCGTACTTCCGACCTGTGCGATCGTCTGTCCGGCAGATACTGTCTGACCTGGTGAAACCAGAAGCGCAGACGCATGCATATATACAGTATATAATCCACCGCCATGATCGATCATCACATAATTGCCGGCAGCACTGCTGTAGGCTGCCGTCGTAACCGTTCCATCCGCTGCCGCCACGATCGCAGCACCTCCGGACGCTCCGATGTCAATTCCTTTATGATTGGAAGAAGCACCTCCCATCGGCGACACACGTGTTCCATAATCACTGGTCACACGTGTACTGCTCGGACAAGGCCAGGTGAAAACTCCTCCTGTATATGGATTATCCTGCTTGCCTGCAGCCGCTTTCTCTGCTTCGATACGCTTGATCTCCGCAATGATTTCCTCCTGTGCCTTTATCTCCGCCGCATAGTAATCTGCATCACTCTGTGCCGAATCGATATTTCCCTCGATTCCGGCAAGTTCTGTCTCACGCTGTTTCATAAGTGCTGCAACCGAAGCCTTTTCCTGTTCAACAGATGCTTTTTCCTGCTCTACTTCTTTTTTTATTTCCTCTAATGTGGCATAGTCTTCTTCTAACTGTTTTTCCACATTCTCAATATAATCCACTGTGTCCTGATACTCGTTAAGCTTTTTTCTGTCATATTCCTGAATCTGTATGATATACTCAGCAGAATTTAAAAAATCTGAAAAACTCTCTGAACTGAAAAGTGCCTCAAAGTAGGACTCCTGTGCATTTTCATACATAAACTGTATGCGCACTTTCATATCCGCATACTGCTGTTCTTCCTGCTTTTTTGCATCTTCAAGCTGACTTTTCGTATCCTCGATCTGGTCTTTTTTCTCAGTCAGCTCCTGATTCTTCTGCGCAAGCCGGTTTTCGAGTGCAGTGATCTGACTTGAAATATTCATTAGCTGCGTATTCAGGTCATTTACTTTTTCCTGCACATCCCCTTTGGACTCTTTGAGCTCGTTTATGGTCTGTTTTGCATCTTCCAAAGCCTTTTCCAAAGCTGCTTTTTCCTGCTGCGCTTCTTTTAAAGATGTGGATGTATTTTCACTTTTCTTTGCACTGCTGTTTTCTGCTGCCGGTGTTATCTGCACTGTGGCAGCCACACCGATCATCACAATCAGTAATACAGCCGTTATCCTGTGTATCCATTGACTTTTATTAATTATCATACCTTTAAATGTTTGCGGATTGTAATCCGGCTTCCAATAAATCCAATACCAACACCAAGTAACAATGCCACAGGAACCAATGTGTGGAATACCTGATCCACACTTAAGAACTGTATCATATTACTGATAAATTTAAACTTATCTCCAATATATAATATGATCTTCTCATATAAAACATACAAAATACCAAGCGGAATCGCCGCTCCGATCAACCCGATCACGATTCCCTCAACCACAAACGGGGCACGGACAAAATAATCCGTTGCACCAATCAGTTTCATAATTCCAATTTCTTCCCTGCGCACGGAAATACCGACCGTGATCGTATTGCTGATAAGGAAAATCGCAACGCCAAGCAAAATCAGGATGATTCCTGCAGAAATGTAACCAATCAGACTGTTAAAATCAGTCAGTGTATGCGCTACCATTTCAGACTGTTTTACAGATCGTATTCCATCTATGGACTCTAAATAAGTTACTAACGTACTCTGCATTGATATATCATTCATATAGATAGAATAACTTGCAGAATTGGCAAGCGGATTATCACCAGCAAAACTTGAAGCCGCATCTTCATTACCATCAAAATAAACATCTTTAAAACTTTCCCAGGCTTCATCCGCAGACGTATATTCACAATGGGATACCTCAACGCGCTGCTTGATCAGATCACCGATTTCCTCAATGCGCTGTTCTGATATACCCGCATCAAAAAATACTGTGACCGCCACGCCGGATTCGGCATCTTTTACCATTGCCTGAAAATTGGTCACGATTGAATAAAAAAGACCAAACAAAAAAATACACGCTGTCATCGTCGCAATGGATGCGAGCGAAAACATCTTATTTTTCCAGATGTTGACCAGTCCCTGTTTAATCGTATAAAAAAAAGTACTAATCCTCATAATCGTAATCTCCCTCGCGTTTTAATACATCGCGTTCCGTCAGGCTGCGGCTGATAGCATTATCACCAGTCACAATACTGCTGGCTGTATCACTGTCATCCACGATTACACCTTTCTGCATGGTAATAACACGTTTATTCATGGCTTTTACGATCTCAAGGTTATGGGTAACAACAACAACCGTTGTACCATTGTTATTGATCTCTTCCATCAGCTTCATGATCTCCCAGGCATTATTGTTATCCAGATTACCGGTTGGTTCATCTGCCAGAAGAATCTTCGGTTTATTGATAAGTGCTCTTGCGATTGCAACTCTCTGCTGCTCACCACCGGACAACTGTTTCGGATATGAGCGGTATTTTGCTGCCAGTCCTACCATGGAAAGCATCAAAGGAACATTCTTTTTGATGGAACGCGTGGATTCTCCGATGACTTTCTGTGCAAATGCAACATTATCATAAATATTACGATCCTTTAACAAGCGGAAATCCTGAAATACCACGCCTATCTTACGACGGAATTTCGGGATTTGTCTTCGCCTGATCTTATTTAATTTCTGACCGTTTATTGTGATCGTACCCTCCGTCGGTTCAAGTTCCTTCAATAAAAGTTTAATCAGCGTAGATTTTCCGGAACCACTGTCCCCGACGATGAATACAAATTCTCCTTCTTCAATGTTAAGACTCACGTCATTAAGCGCAGGTATTCCTGCAGAGTACGACTTGCTGACATGTTCTAACTTAATCATAGCAATCTCCATTTCTAGTAGTCTAACGACTCCATGTACTTCATGTATTTTACTACCATAAGTGCGATCTTAAAAGTAATGGCATCTTCAAACACACGCAGATCAAGTCCGGTTGCTTTCTGCAGCTTGTCCAGACGATATACCAATGTGTTACGGTGAATATAAAGCTGTCTGGAAGTTTCGGAAACATTCAGGCTGTTCTCAAAAAACTTATTGATCGTTGTAAGTGTCTCCTCATCGAACTCATCCGGTGATTTACCATCAAAGATCTCTTTGATAAACATCTTGCAGAGTGGGATCGGGAGCTGATAGATCAAACGTCCGATTCCTAGTGTAGAGTAAGCAATAACATCTTTTTCCTCAAAGAAAATCTTGCCTACATCAAGTGCCATTCTTGCTTCTTTATAGGAACGAGATACTTCTTTGATCTCTCCGACGATCGTACCGTATGCCACATGTACATCACTGTCCGAATCAGAACGGAACAGATTTACAATGACCTCGGCGGTCTTATTCATCTCCTCGTATCCTTCATTCTCCCCTACTTCTTTTACAACAATGATATTTTTCTCATCCACCGCGGTGACAAAATCTTTGGTCTTTCCTCCAAAAATGCCACGAATACGTTCAAGTTCATTACCGTCTTTGTCGCGGTTGGTCTCCACGATAAAAACAACACGTCTGACTTCCGTATCAATATGCAGTTTTTTGGCACGATTGTAAATATCAACCAAAAGCAGGTTATCCAAAAGCAGATTCTTGATAAAGTTATCTTTATCAAATCTCTCTTTATATGCTACCAGAAGATTCTGGATCTGGAAACTGGCAATTTTCCCCACCATATAGACGTCATCGCTGTCGCCGTTGGCAAGCAGGATGTATTCTAACTGATGATCGTCAAACACCTTAAAAAACTGATAGCCGTTTACAACCTGGCTGTCTGCAGGAGATTCCACAAACGCAAGCGCCGGCTCCATATATTTGTCTGCTTCCGGAAATGTAGCAGCCAGCACCTTCCCCTCTACATCAATAATGCATAAATCAATGCGGGTAATTCCTTTCAACCCATCAATTGTATTTTGAAGTATCTGATTTGAAATCATAAGCTCCGCTCCTTCTATCTTCGTTTCATTTGAAACACACCCGGCAAATCGGGCTGCTGTGTACATCAGCTGTCAATTTCTGTATGCCACAGTACATAACCTCCATTGCACGCATGGGCAACTTTCACAATAAAAATATACCCATTGTCCCCACTTAAAAATACCTAAATTCTATTTTAATGCAAAACAGCAAAAAAAGAAAGAGGAAATGCATATTTTTTATGCACTTCCTCAATGTATCCTGCTTTTTTCCCATTTTTTACAGTGTACATAGTTCACAAAGAAAATTTTCAGGACATCTGCTCCTGGAATCCCTCACCGAGTACCTCTCTTGCATCTGAAACAATTACAAATGCATCCGGATCCACTTCGCTTACGATCTCTTTTACCTGAACAATCTCTTTTCTCGAAACCACACAGTAAAGCATGCATTTTTCCGCACCGGAATACATTCCTTTTGCGTGAAGCCCTGTCACGCCGCGCTCTAACTCTGTCATGATACGTTTTGCCACCTGATCATAATGGTCTGTGATAATAAATGCAGCTTTTGAAAACTTTAAACCTTCCATCAGCGCATCTGACACTTTGCTTGTCACAAAAATTGCAACGATCGCATACAATGCCACATGTACACCAAACACGAACAGTCCGGCGATCACAACCGCTCCATCTAAAAACTGTATGATCTGTACCACGGAATAATGTTTATAGTAATGCTGGATCAGGGTCGCCACCATCTCCGTTCCACCGGTTGTTGATTTTGCCAGCAGCACAAGTCCCATTCCGACACCGCCAATACAGCCGCCGAAAATCGCTGCCAGCACATAATCACCATCAGTAAGATCGATAAGAGGCAGTATATAAAGCCAGAGGGAAAGAAGAAGTGTTCCAACGATCGTTCTCCAGATAAAACGTTTCCCCTTGATCTTAAAAGCAGCTAAAAATAACGGCACATTGAGCACAAGGTTCGTCAGCCATAAAGGAACACCACCCGGAATCAGTCTGCCAGTCACATCTTTTATAATGATTGCAAGACCGGTAAATCCTCCTGTTACCATACTGACCGGATCATAAACACACTGAATACTCACTGCGATCAATGCCGTTCCCACCAGCATAAGGATATAATCCCAGACCAGAGATCTTTTATATAAAAACTTCTGCATACCAAACCTCAGCTTTCATACTTTTCAATACTGTTTTTTAATCTGATACGGTGAATCAGATTAAAGAAAAAACCTTTGATCTTTGATCTTTTCCGGTGAACTTCAAATCCGCCGATTCCATACCATAAATTCGCATTGATCTTGTCACGGTGTTCTACAAGGAAATGTTCCTGTTTTGGGGATGGAATGATCGAAATGATCACAGCCGGTGTTGCAGCATTCAGCTCATTGATCACACCCTCAAGATCTCCAACGCAGTTTTCCGTCGCAGCAGCACCAGCCAGTACCAGCTTGGGATATTCCTCACTAAGTTCCTGTATTAATTCATCAACAGCCTCCTGTGTTTCTCCAATAACAAAAACAGATTTACGGTTACGCTCCACACGCTTTAAAAATTCATCTGAAAAATCATTTTCTTCTGTTTCTCGAATCCTCTGCATCGTATCGACTCCCGCCGCCTGAAGGATTCCTTTCTCTCCGATCACTGCCAGATCAAGGGATGAGATCACCTCTTTTAACACAGGATCTGTTTCCGACTCGGTAAGCATCTGCATGGAAACCATCTCGATAACATTTAACACATTATTATCATACCAGGCTTCCACGCGCATGATTGCTTCCCGCACTGTATAATTGTCCAGTTGTATTCCAAGAATATCTATCTTCTTAATCATTTTACACCCATATTCATTTCCATATATTGAAAAAATATACGCGAACAGTATAGCAGACATGGGGTAATATTTCAAGAAATACTAACCGTATCTTATTTTTGCTCTGAATTTTTGGCTGTTGTAAACAGTTTCTTTAAGCAGCTATATGCAACCAGAACACCTAATATCATAAGTAAAAGTGCGACAATAAGCTGTAATCCATCCACTAAAAACGTTGCATTGTGTGCGGCAATATTTGATACCAGTGCAATCGTTTTCTGCACCAGGGCTGTAAATGTAACTGCCAGCATTACGAACATTGGTATGTAAAGTGTCCATCCGGTTCTTCCTGTTGTCTTTAAGAACACAGCCAGTGCGATCAATACCATTGCTGCAAGGAGCTGGTTTGCAGAACCAAATAACGGCCAGATATTATTGTATCCGCCAAGTGTCAGCAGATAACCGAAGAATAATGTGATCACTGTCGCAAAATATTTATTGGTCAGTACACGCTGTGCAGGTGTCATCTTTTCTGGATCGGTGCTGTCTCCATAAAACAGTTCCTGAAAAGACATACGTCCGATTCTCGCTACAGAGTCAAGTGATGTTAATGCAAGTGCCGATACACACATAGTCATAAATACAGTTGCAACCTGAACCGGAACACCAAGTTTCTCTAAGAAGCCGGCAACACCGGAAGAGAAAATTGCAAACGGTGTTCCCTCAGGTTTTGTTCCACCGACTGCAACGGCTCCGACAACTACCAGTGCCACAATACCAAGTAATGATTCTACTACCATTGCGCCATAGCCGATCATCGGCATATCTTTTTCATTGCTGACTGTCTTAGAAGAAGTACCGGAAGATACAAGGCTATGGAAACCGGAAACTGCACCACAGGCGATCGTAACAAATAATGTCGGGAATAATCCACTTCCATTTACATTAAACCCATTAAATGCATTTAACTGCATCTGCGGATGTGCAACGACAACTCCGACAACTGCACCGATAATCATACCGAGCAGCATAAATGTTGTCATGTAATCCCTCGGCTGCATCAGAAGCCACATTGGAAGAACAGATGCCAGGAATAAGTATGCCATGATGATGTAGATCCATGCTGTCTTTGAAGCATAGATTGGAAGTTTCATACCAACTGCAAACATCACAACTAAAAGAGCGATCGCAACAACTGCTTTTACCCATTCATTCATTTTTCCAACATGCTTCTGGATCACGCCAAAGATAACAGCTACAACGATAAATAACATCGAAATAGATGCTGCTGCTGAGTTTGCATAAGCAGTTCCTGCGCTGTCTAATCCGACACCATTAAATGTTCCTGCTACCATATCAGTGAATGCTGCGATAACAAGCAGTGTAAACAGCCAGCAGAACAGCATGAATAATTTCCGTCCTGTCTTACCGATATATTTCTCAATGATCATTCCCATCGATTTTCCTTCATTCTTTACGGATGCATACAGTGCGCCAAAATCCTGTACGGCACCGAAGAACAATCCACCGATGATCAGCCATAACAGAACCGGTACCCATCCAAACACGGATGCTAAGATCGGTCCAGTAACAGGTCCTGCTCCTGCGATGGAAGAAAACTGATGTGAAAATACGGTAAATTTTGATGACGGTACATAATCCTGTCCGTCCTCATGTGTATAGGCAGGTGTTTTTGCATTCGGGTCGATCCCCCATTTTTTTGCAAGCCACCTTCCATACAGCAGATATCCTGCTGCAAGTGCTACAATTGCAATTAAAACAATTACTAATCCATTCATAACCGCTTACCGTCTGCACACTGCAGACAACTCCTTTCTTTTTTTCAGATAAATAAAAAGACTTTCGTCTGATAGATGTTTATACATCCAAAAGACGAAAGCCTATACTTCCGCGATACCACTTTTCTTGCCATGTTCCCATGACCTCTCTGCCCCATCATATATTCTGTGTACCATATATGTATATATCATATCACACATATACATATGCCTATCGTGCATCTATCATACACAAATATCCCTAACAGGTCTCTCTGTAACGGAAGAGCTCCGGTGCCACTTACTGACCTGATGGCTTTCGGCGTACTGCTCGCAGAGGATATTATCAAAAGATGCATGTCGTTTTCCACCAGCCAACGACTCTCTGTAATGCATTGCCTTCCAATAACGGTATTCTGTTCACTGCATTTGTTCTATTTATCTGTATGCCACATAGTTTAGCACTCTTTTTTCAAATGTCAACCGCTTTTTTCACATTTTAATTATTTTGAATCTTTTTTCTGAATTATCAGATATTTTCTCAAGTATTGTAATCTTTTTTCATATTTAAAAAGTCAATATCTTTTCCACAGTTTTTTATTTTATGGCAAACTTTATGATTTATACACAAAACAAATATTCGATTTTTTTACTATGTAAACCATGTTTTTTTACACCAAAAATGTGGATAACGTGGATAACTTCGTGTATAACTTTATTTTTCCACGTTTTTAGGGCATTTTAACAGTGGACAACTTTTGGGATAACTTTCTTCCTTTGTTTATTACTTTTTTTGCGCCATGATATTTTGTGCATGTTGTATACTCCACTTTTTCTTTATAGGACGTAATTTCCTATGAATTAAAAAAACAGCTATTATCCTAAGACAATAGCTGTTCTTATCATAAATTAGAAAATTCTTCTTACACAGATCGGACTTCTGTAATTTACATTGGAGAACTTGATACCACTTGACGGCGTACTTGCATGAACGATCGTACCACCACCAACATAAATAGCAACATGTCCACTGTAGCATACAATATCTCCCGGCTGTGCATCTGATAGACTTACCCCATATCCAACCCCTCTTAATGCACTGGAAGAATGAGGAAGACCTACACCAAATGCTGCATATACACTCATAACAAAACCAGAGCAGTCTGCACCGTTTGTCAGGCTTGTTCCACCGTATACATATGGATTACCGATAAACTGGGATGCATAACTTGCAACTGCCTGTCCGTTAGAACTTCCTGCTGCTGCATAGCTCTTTGAGCTTCCAGAATTCTTTGATGAAGATAACTTACCATCTGCTTTCTTTCTTGCTGCGTTTGCTGCTGCATCAGCTGCCTCACGCTCTGCTTCCTCTTTTGCAAGTCTTGCTTTTTCTTCTGCTTTAGACTCAGCCTGTACAAACTCGATCGTAATATCTACATAATCTTTATGTACCCAGCCATCACCCTCTTCGGTGGTAACTTTTGCCCAGCCTTCCACAGACTCATCATCTGTAACAACCAGGTCATCTCCAACCGGAACCATGGTAAGAATACTTGCATCTGTGGACGGCTCTGTTCTTACATGGAGTGTTGTGGTGTTGACCTTTGCGTATTTAGTACTGACTTTCTTTGCCAGTTCCTCATCATTTGGTACTACATATTCGCAATTTACATATCCATCAACATTACCGGACTTAATACGATACCAGCCGTTATCTGTTGTCTCAAGGATTGTTCCTGCGGAATTATTGTACAGCTTACCAAGTACCTCACTGTCTGTATTTGGCTCTGAACGAACATTTACATAATTATCAACCTGCGCAATCGCAATATCTGTATATTCAGAAGCAACAACCGGTGTCTCATTCTCACTGACCTGCTCTGCCTGCTCTGCTGCTGCCTGAGCTGCTGCATCATTGCTGTCTGCAAGGCACTGTGCCAAAGCCTGTGAAACACCTGCTGCAGGTGTCTGTCCCTCTGCAATTTCAGCTGCAGTCACACTTGAAACACCTGCGACCGGGGCTGCATATGTATTTAACCCAAAGCTGCCAATTGATAATGCTCCTGCTAAAAGACAGCCTGTAATTCTTACCATTCTCTTCTTCATTTACGAAAAGCCTCCAACTGAGTTTTCATGTTTTCGCAACTATAAAACTATTTCATCGTTTGTTACGAATTTGTTACATTTATTACGTGTTTATTATAACAAAGGCATATTTCCATGTCAACCTGTATTAACCGTGAATTTTACTAAAATATTACATTTCTTTTTATTCAATTTTTCATGGAAATAGCTTATCTTTTCATGGAAATGGCTTGTCTTTTCATGGAAATGGCTTGTCTTTTCATGGAAATGGCTTGTCTTTTCCATAGATTCCTGTCATAATAAGGTTATAAATATTTTTTCAGGAGGTGCAGTATGGATATTTCAGGTATGACGCCGGCACTTAGTACATTACAGTCCTACGACGCAGGCTCTTCTGTCAGTCAGACCAGCCTTTCCTATGCGGTTTCTACTGAACTATTAAGCCAGCAGCTCGATATGACGCAGGAAATGGGCACCGCTATGGTTCAGATGATGGAACGTTCCGTAACACCGGGACTTGGTGGAAATATTGACGTTTATATTTAATCAATCTATAAATCAGAGATTATATATCATGTCGGCAGAATAAAAAATCCCGGTACAGATGGGAATCACACCATCTGTACCGGGATTTTTCATGTTAATTCATAAGAGCTGATCTAGGATACAGTGACTATGCTTTTTATGGCTTTGCTTTATTTTACAGCAATAGCCTCAATCTCAAGCATAACATCTTTTGGCAGACGTGCAACTTCCACACAGCTTCTGGATGGAAATGCTCCGTCAAAAAATGTTGCATATACTTCGTTAATTGCACCAAAATCATTCATCTCTTTGATAAAAACAGTCGTCTTAACAACATTTGCCATACTGGTTCCAGCTGCTTCCAACAGATTAGAAAGGTTTGTCAGTGCCTGTTTTGCCTGTGCAACAGAACCTTCCGGGATTTCACCGGTTTCCGGTACAACCGGAATAATGCCTGATGTATAAACCATTCCATTTACTTCGATTGCCTGTGAATATGGTCCAATTGCTGCCGGTGCCTTGTCTGTACTGATGACTTTTTTCATAATATTTTCCTTCTTTCTGTCAATTTTTTCCTATCATAGCATATGCTTTTAAATTAATCAATTTTACGGATCGATTTTTCATTGATCTCTATCCGGCGTTCTTTATAAAGTCTTCCGACCGCTCTCTTGAACGCATTCTTGCTAAGGCCAGTCTCTCTCTTGATGACCTCCGGTGAAGATTTGTCCGTAAATGGGAGCACACCTGCAAATTCTTCAATCACCTGCATGACCTTTTTGGCATCTGCATCCATCTGAAGATAGGCTTTCTGCCGCATCGTAATATCTAATTTCCCATCAGGCTTTACATTGGTCACGGTTGCCTCGATGACATCACCGATACGGAGCATGCTATGATCTTCAAAAGATGGAAGCATGGCGGAATACTGATCATCTACCGCAACAAATGTTCCAAAATTATCGCTGAACTCATAGACACGGCCATTTACAATATCGCCGGTATGATACGGTGATTCCAGTGACAGAAGATCATACAGATGCTTCATGCTTGCACACAGACGTCTGCTCTTATCAATGTATAACGTCACTAAAACCTCATCCTCCGGCTGAACCTTAACGGTCATCTCTTTATAAGGAAGAAACAGATCTTTTTCCAGTCCCCAGTCTAAAAATGCACCAATCTTTCCGACCTCTTTTACAGTCAGCACCGCAAGTCCACCCAATGTCAGCTTAGGTGCATTTGTCGTCGCAATGAGCCTGTCTTTGGAATCTTTATATAAAAACACCCGGAGTTCTTCTCCGATCTTCGTTCCTTCCGGCACCTGTTTTTCCGGCAGCAGCACACGGGTCTCATCCTCCATATGTTCTGCAAGATATACGCCAAATTCTACTTTTTTTATTACAACAAGTTTCTGATATTCACCTAATCTCATATTTTATGACTGCCTTTCTTTTTTCTGAATCTGAAAGCAGATGACCGCATATGGTGCACCTTTTTCATCCGCAAGAGTAACTGTGATCTGTTTCCCTTCCATTGTGACAACCGGATACAACATGTCTCCTAACATTGCCGACTTACGATACTCCGCACGAAGTCCGCAAACCACAACCTGTTCCGGCAGATACTCTTCCGCTACCAGAATGTATTTGCCATTATTCATATGATGATTTGTATCGATATAAAAACGTGAGACACGTACCGGTTCCTTTTTCACACTTTTCTTTACCGCATCATCTGGTAAACTGATTTTCCGGTCTGCCCATTCTCCCGGTATCTCATCATTAATCTCCGGTGTATAAATTTCTTTCATCCGCTCTGATATGCGCGCCGGCCGCATTTTTTCTGTGTCCATAAACACCCATACTGAATTTGCCTCAGCAAATATTATACCATCGTCTCCCTCAATCCGAAAATTCCGGTATCCATAAAATCCACGGAATGCATACGGCCATGTACTGACCTTAATATGCTGCCCCATCTGCGGATATCTGTAAATTTTTATCTCCCAGGAAGATAGTACCCATGCCACCTGTTCTTTCGCAAGATAATCCACACCAATTTCCAGATCCTCAGACTGAAAAGTGCAGCAATCCTGCAGATAATCCAGTAATGACGGTAATGTCAGTTCTTTTTCACTGTTCACTTCACTGTAACGCACACGGCTGTTAAAACTATACATAAAATGCCTCATTTCCAGGTATTTTTAAACTTCTCTGACTGATTTGCTGTATTGTTCTTTTGTTATGCTACCACATTTTGAGGCGTTATGGTAGGGATATTAAAAATTTTCTGCCTGCAGCCGCATATCCTGCCCGTAAGGCTTTTTATGTAACAAGGAATTTCAACGAAATTTCCTATTGCACAAAAAACCTCAACAGTTCTCACTGCTGAGGTCTTATTAGCAGGGCTACAAGGATTCGAACCTTGAAATGACGGAGTCAGAGTCCGTAATGTCAGAGGTTGTTCTGCCTGTAAAATCAAGGGTTGTGAGGGTGGGATGGGGGAAATTGACCTATTGATTGACCTATCCGCATTTACTATACATTATTCAATAACTGCATTCTCTCTTAAATATGCTTTTATCGCCTCTAATATATTTCCAGCTGCTTCCATTTGTTCCGCTGCCTCTTCATTTGATGCAATATAAAAATCATCATAATCACTCGTTTCTCTTTTTTTCTGGAGGCGCGCAAGCAAACGACCTATTTCTCTAGGGAAAATACCTGCTGCAACATATTCTTTATTAAAATAAGCAACGACATCTTTATGCCTCTTAAAATCCGTATCTGCTAAAGCCAGCACAGCCTTCACAGCATAAAATGCCGCATAATATGATCTGTTAATCGCATCTTTAAACAAATGATTTTCCATACACAACTGTGCACTTCTTATTGTATCTTCTGCCTGAGACACTCTATACAGACACAAATCTTTTTGTTTATCTGTCATGCAACCTGCACCCCTTCTGTTTTTACATTACGATAAAATGGAAGTGTATCTGACCAATATTCAAAAAATTCCTGATTTTTAATAACCGGCGAAAGCACTTTTCCATATTTTAACTCTAAATCAAATGCATCATCATATATATGGTTCTCAGATTGTTTTATCTGATTTTCTGATAGAGTTACCAAAATCATAATATCAATATCCGAACTCTCATTATAATCTCCTCTGGCATATGAACCATACACTATAATACTTTTCAGATTTTTTCCAAAATATTGTTTTACGAGTGTTACAAACTCATCCAATTCAGATTGAATTCCTTGTGGCATGTTCTTTCACCTTCTTTCCTTCCATTTTCTTATCTAATGCCGCCCGCCCTTTCTTTCAATAAAATATGTTTCATTTCTACACTTATTATTATATGCTATTTTTATGTCCTTTACAATACGAACCCCTTTCAATGATACTCCCAAAACATACATCTCCCAACACACCAGTAAAATAAAACAAAAGGCAGGGCTACAAGGACATATTATTCATCGTAATATCTTTTCCGTTAAATATATAGATAACGTTACTCATTGCATTCGCCATTTTCTACATACCTTTACTAATAAGTTTCCAATACCCATTATTTTCTATATATTTTTCGTAATTCACATCACTCCAATTCTCCTTTCTATGATTTTTCCACTCAGCTTCACTTAGTCTAAAACGGCTTGCGCTTGATATGAAACTATTCATTGTTATCAAATATCTCCTTTTCTCATCCTCATCTAAATCAAATGATTGAAACAAGTCAATTATTTCCTTCGGAAAGTTTTTTTTGGGAAAATATATATATAAGTAATAACTACACACAAAAACAGGAAGATAAAAAATCGCTTTACTGTATCCTTGTCTCTCTTTTTCAATACCTCTTAAAACTTCTATCATTTGAATAAACGATCTTGATATATATTTCCCTGTTTTCTCTTTCCAACCTGAACATAAAATACAATACAGGGCCATCATATTCTCAATATTAAGAACATACTTTTTACCTGGAATATTACAGATAATCCCATTTCCAATAAATTTTTCATTTACAATCAGAACTAACGTCAAAACCCATGCAAAAGCCTTTTTTAATATTTCTTTTTTCATGATCTCATCCTCCGTATTTTACTTTCGAATCCAATAATCTTAATCTTTTTCTTCCGTATCAATTTCATCCAGTAATTCATTGACAGCTAATATCCGCAACAGACTTTTTACTTCTTCCAGACTCTGTTCTACCGTTTTTAATTCATCCGCTAAACCTGAAATGTCTTTGCGTATTTTTATGTCACGATTTTGTCTCCAATTACGTTTCATTGTGCACTCCCTTTACTTTAAAATTTGACAGACACAGTCAGATATATCCACGATAAATACTGGCAGAACACAGTTTTTTTCTTTATCTCCCTGTTCCAGTTCGTTGTCATTTACCATCTTATCAAAGCGTTCCTTTAATGCCTGCATGGTTTTTGCCTGTTCCTCTGATATACTGTTTAAATAATCCTGGATATCCTCTGTCTGGTCATTTAAAGACTCTCTCACATTGTTCGCTAAATTATCCAGTGCCTCCTTGGTCACTTTTTGTGTAAAATTTTTCATTGCATTTTTCTTTTCGGCACCGGCATCCATCTTTAATATGCTAAGACATTCTGAATCATCCAGCGACATTCTTTTCGCTAAAGGCTCTCTGATTCCACCTGTAATTGTCTTTGCGATCCGTTTTTTTCCATTTTTTAATGCCCTTAAATTTGCCGCACTATATGCGCCGCCTGGTGCATTTTCAATAATGCCGATCAGCTTATCATAATATTCCTCTACCAGACGGATACACTCCTTTTCGTAAAATGTTGCATTCTGTAAATATCCCTCGGAAAAAGAAACTAATATCTCATTCAGACGGTCTGTCGTATAAATATTGGCTTCCTTTTTGTCGTAAGATTTCTCAGATGCCACTTTTTCTGCACATGCATCCTGAATTTTCCAGCCCAGATCGCTGATCGTAGTACTCCCAATCACATCACCAACGGTTTCTACAACTCTTCCAATTGCTCTAAAAAATCCCATGTTACTGTTATATAAATAACAAGTACGCAAAAGGTAATACCTTTTCATTTTATTTTCAATTATCCACCTTCTTTATCAATTATCTTCTCTTCCGTAGTCTTATTTAAAGTTGTCCGGCATTAAATTACTTATTTGTTTGCAAAAAATAAAAAATAATTTTCAAACATAAATGTAATACAATAATAAAGGAAGGCTTTTTATAATCATGTTCAACAGCTACGATGATTTAATAACCATTGATGATCTCTGCGACATGCTCGCAATTGGAAAAAATACTGCATACCATCTGTTAAACACCAATCAGATCCATGCATTTAGAATCGGAAGAATATGGAAAATTCCACGAGATGCGGTTTCAGAATATGTTTTAAGAAACAGCAGCCTGACTAAATAACACAGCTTCTCTTTCACGCTCTAGCGGTGCTGTTTACAACTAACTTCTTTTCCGCGAGATTGCACATCCTGCCCGGAGGGCTTTTTGATTCATGGGACGTATTTTCCTATGAATTAAAAATAACCCTGACAGCATCTTCATCACTGTCAGGGTTCACTTACAAAATTAATTTGTGATATTGCAATTCACCTATTTAATTTCTAATAACATCATTTTTCATAAATCTTTACCCCGGTTTCTGCAATCTCATGATCAATTTCCGTTCCCTTCTCCACATGAGAAACATCAAAAACATCCATTTCCCTATCTAATGCCGCCCGCAATGCCTCAATCAATCCAACAAACTTTAAACCTTTTAGTCCACTGTCGACCAATAAATCCACATCACTTGATGCATTTGCGCTGCCCTTTCCATATCCCTCGCACCAGTAAAATCAATGTTTCCCGGCATTTTCGATTGACCTATGAATTGACCTATCCATTCAAATTTCCTCTTATTTTGCAGGAAATTGCCGTACTCCGTTCCTGCAGAGCATTTTCCCTTTGATCCCAGCTTTTGCTGATTCATCCAGACAAAAAAGCCCAGAAAGCCGCATATTCCGCGCCCTCCGGGCAAAAAATAACCTCAGCAGTTCTCACTGCTGAGGTATCATTAGCAGGGCTACAAGGATTCGAACCTTGAAATGACGGAGTCAGAGTCCGTTGCCTTACCGTTTGGCGATAGCCCTTTATCTTGTCTCTAGCGTTTCGCGCCGTCAACAATAGCTATTATATATGAGTATAATATTTTTGTCAACTGTTTTTTTGAAAAAATTTTTAAATTTTTAAAAAAGTTGCAATTTTTCTCCGACCATCGCATATAACACCATCTCTCCCCAGGAAAGATCAGCCTTTCCATTGGTTGCCTCGATAATTTCTTTCTCTGTCTGTTCCTGCATCCCGGATGGAACCATCAAAAGCAGCTCCACTTTTTCGGTATAAACGGTATCAATAAGTGTCAGCCCATTTTGTGCAATCAGATACTGTAATTTTCCAAGTCCGGTATAATCCGTCCCTACGGAAAGTCTGCGTCCTTCTTTTTTATCAATAATGACACTTGCTGCAAGTCCTTCCTGAACAGATTTCTGATATGCACGCACAAGTCCGCCCGTTCCAAGGAGCACTCCACCAAAATATCTCGTAACCACAACAGCCACATTGTGGATATCTTCTTTCAATAATACATCAAGCATCGGTCTGCCTGCTGTCTGTGCAGGTTCCCCATCATCTGAACAACGGCTCAACTCCTGTCTGTCTCCAATTACAAAAGCAGAACAGTTATGTCTGGCATCCCAGTATTTTTTTTTCATTTCTGCAATAAATGCGGTTGCTTCTTCTTCGGATGAGACAGGACGCACTGTTGCAATAAACCTTGATTTTTTTTCTATAATCTCTGCCTCTCCACCGGCATATACTGTTTTCATGCCTGTCCCTCCTGTCACTCATCTTTCAGACTGTTTTCTGTCATTTTAATGAATTAAATATTTCTATATATAAATAGGTAAATCAATCTCTCACATTCTCTGCGTGTTCCTATGGTATCATGTTTTTTTTCGAAATTCAATTCTTAAAAATAAATGAAGAAAGCCTGTATTTTCAGTTTTTCCTTTATTCTGACACGTTTCTTTGCTATAATATGATGATGGTTCGTTCTGACTATAAATAGTATTGTAATTTCATAGCTTATTTTTATTACAAAAAGGAGACCTAAAATGAATTATGGAAAGAAAAGTACGCAAAAGCGCGAAAAAGAACTGATTTCCAAAAGTACCATGATTCGCAAAAAATTTTACGTGATTTTTTGTAAGTCGCTGCTTATATGTGTATTTGCCTTCATGGTGATCGGAGTATGTTCCGGTGTTGGAATCATTCGGGGAATCATTGCCTCCGCTCCAACAATTGATGATATCGTCGCTACTCCTACCGGTTTCTTATCCACGGTTTTAGATGCAAACGGCAATCAGACTGCTACATTAGTGGCATCGGGATCTAACCGGCGTGCCGTTACGATTGATGAGATACCAAAAAATCTGCAGCATGCATTTGTTGCCATTGAAGACGAGCGTTTTTATGAGCACAATGGTATTGATGTAACAGGTATCATCCGTGCCGGAGTAAAAGGTGTTGCATCCGGTTTTCATTTTTCAGAAGGTGCCAGTACCATCACACAGCAGCTTTTGAAAAATACCGTCTTTACCAGTTGGACAAGCGAATCCTCCATGGCAGACAAATTCGAGCGAAAGTTTCAGGAGCAATACCTCGCCCTGCAGCTGGAAAAAGTAGTAGATAAAGACTGGATATTAGAAAATTATCTGAATGCGATCAACCTCGGACAAAATACTTTAGGTGTCGGTGTTGCCTCGGAACGTTATTTTGGCAAGGATGTTTCTGATCTTACCTTATCGGAATGTGCCGTTTTAGCAGCTATTACGCAGAATCCTTCCAAATACAACCCTATTACCAACCCACAGGAAAATGCCAAGCGCCGCATGAAAGTACTTAATAATATGAAAGATCAGGGTTATATTACCCAGGACGAATACGATGAAGCTGTTGCAGATAATGTTTATGACCGTATCCAGCTTGTCAACATCGAATCCGAAACCAACAGTATCAACTCATATTTTGTTGATGAACTGACTGATCAGGTCATTCAGGATCTGGTAGAACAGAAAGGTTACACTGAGACACAGGCTTACAAGGCACTTTATCAGGGTGGACTTACGATCTACTCCACACAGGATCCGGAAATTCAGGCGATCTGTGATGATGAAGTAAATAATCTGGACAATTACCCGACTGCTCCAAAAGTATCGTTTTCCTATCGTTTATCTGTTCGCTCTGCCGACGGCTCCATATCGAATTACAGTGAACAGACGATGCTTTCCTACTATCAGTCTTCAAACAAGAGCTTTACGATCAATTTTAACTCGGAAGAAGAGGCTGCTGCTGCAATCGAGCAGTATAAAACTGACATCATGAAAGACGGTGATACGATCGTAAACGGAAGTGAAACAGTTACCTACACACTTCAGCCACAGGCAGCTCTTACGATCATCGATCAGAGCACCGGAAATGTCAAGGCTTTGGTCGGCGGCCGCGGAGACAAAACCGCCAACAAGACTTTAAACCGTGCAGCAGACACCACAAGGCAGCCTGGATCTACATTTAAGATCATTGCTGCATATGCACCGGCACTTGATGCCGGCGGTCTGACACTTGCATCTGTTCAGGACGATGCGCCATATAATTACGGCAGTGGACAAGGTGGTGCCGTCAACAACTATGATAACCGCTATCGCGGTTTCACAACACTGCGCGAAGCCATTACAGACTCTATCAATGTTGTTACCGTAAAAACCTTAGCACAAATTGGACCGTCTCTCGGATATGATTATATCTGTGATTTTGGCATCACAACCGTCGGTTTAGATGAAAGTTCCAACGAAACCTTAGCACTCGGCGGTCTGACACATGGTGTTACCAACTTAGAGCTTACGGCTGCTTATGCAACGATTGCGAACAGTGGAACTTACATTAAGCCAAAATTCTACACCAAAATCTTAGATCATGATGGAAATGTATTGATCGATAATACCGAACCGATCTCCCATACTGTTTTAAAAGAAACAACTGCATGGCTTTTAACCGATGCCATGAAGGATGTTATGACTCAGGGAACCGGTACTCCGGCTTATTTCGGAAGTTCAATGGCACAGGCAGGTAAATCTGGTACAACAACCAAAAACCGCGATGCGCTTTTTGCCGGCTTTACACCATATTATACCTGTGTTGTATGGGGTGGATTTGACGATAACTCACCACAGTCCGGTGGTCAGACTACCTATCCGAAAAAGATCTGGAAAGCAGTTATGAGCCGTATCCATGAAAATCTGGAATATCAGGATTTCACAAAACCATCCGGTATCGTTACAGCTCAGGTCTGCAAGGAGTCCGGAAAACTGGCAATTGCCGGTGTCTGTGATGCAGATCCCCGCGGCAGCCGTGTATACACGGAATATTTTGCAGAGGGTACACAGCCTACGGAATATTGTGACCATCATATTGTTGCAAATATCTGTAACGCTTCCGGTCAGCTTGCCAGTGGTTACTGCCCGACAGATTCTATTTCCTCACGGGTATTCGTTATTGGCGGAACTGTCGGAACGGAAGATACTCCATATCTTCTGACGGATGATTTTAAGAATAATACCTGTACCTTGCACAATGAAGGCAACTCCACCTACCAGGGAACTTCCGCTTTCTCCGCAGTCCCTGGAGTAAATAATGATAATTCCGGGGGAACACAGGCTCCTGCCGATAATACGCAGCAGACACAACCACCTGCAGAAAATACCGGCAATGCTCCCGCAGATAACACCGGCGGCAATGCTTCTACAGATGGTTCCTCCGGCAATGATGCATCTAACAACACCAGCGGCGATGGTGGATGGAATATCGGAGATGCACCCATTCAGTAACTGAAAATATATTTTCATAATAAAGAATGCAGGCTTATCGTCGATTCGACAATGATTTCCCTGCACAAACAGCAAAAACCCCGAAGTCACCTTCGGGGTTTTCACTGTTGATGTATATACTAACTAAGGGGATTAGATTTCACCAATCTAATCAAATTAGATTAGTGCATATTAATGTAACTCTCTCGATACAAAATCCGGATAACCAGACTCTAATCCATGTTCTGTAGAATCAAGTCCTTCGATTTCTTCCTGTGCAGAAACACGAAGACCGATTGTTTTCTTTAAGACTGTAAATACGATTCCCATCGTAACGATCGTCCATCCTGCAATACAAAGGATACCAAGTAACTGGATCAGAAGATGATGTACACCACCACCGTAGAACAGACCATCTTTATAATCAAAAAGTCCTACTGCGATCGTTCCCCAGATACCATTGCAGCCATGAACTGCAACTGCACCAACCGGGTCATCTACTTTTAATTTATCCTCAACAAAGTATACTGCTACACAGACAAGCACACCTGCTACTGCGCCGATGACGAAAGAACCGATAACATCTACATTTGCACAGCCGGCAGTAACTGCTACAAGACCTGCAAGAGATCCGTTTAATGACATGGAAACATCCGGTTTGCCATTTCTGATCCATGTATAGATCATTGCTGTACAGGTTGCCACTGCAGGAGCAACTGTCGTTGTTGCAAAAATCTGTGATAACTGCATGGTGTCTGTTGCTGCTGCGCCGTTAAATCCATACCATCCAAACCAGAGAATGAATACGCCAAGTGCACCGATCAAAATATTATGTCCAAGAATTGGTCTTGGTTTTCCGTTTTTGTCATATTTTCCGATACGAGGTCCTAACATTGCTGCACCGATGAAAGCTGTGATACCACCTACCATATGGATACATGCAGAACCTGCAAAATCTGTAAATCCAAGATCAGTAAGCCATGGTGTTCCGCCCCATACCCAGTGAGCTTCGATCGGGTAAACACATAAGCTGATGATAAAACTGTAAATACAATATGTAATAAATTTGGTACGCTCTGCCATTGCGCCGGAAACGATCGTTGCTGCTGTTGCGCAGAATACCAGGTTAAATACAAATCCCGACCAGTCAGTCTCTCCAAAATGAGCAAATGGATTTAATCCCCAGCCAAAAAACTTACCATCACCACATAAGAGGTTATAACCCAACAGATAAAAAGCAACTGTGCCGATACAAAAATCCATCAGGTTCTTCATCGTAATATTACCAACATTCTTTGATCTGGTAAAACCAGCCTCAACCATAGCAAATCCACATTGCATAAAAAAAACTAACGCCGCACCCATAAGGTACCATACACTCATATCCATAATCAAATCCTCCTTGTTTTGCGAAGAAAAATGCATGCTATGTTTTTTATAGCATTTGCCTCTTGCAGGAGCAATGCCCAGCAAGCTGTGCAAGATTTTCCTCCTTGTTTTCCGAAGAAATAAAAAAAGATAATCACGACACCAATCCACACTTGTGTCACAATTATCTCCTTTGATAATAATTTCTTCCTGATTCAATTTTTTTCATAATATTTTATTCCTGATCCGTTCCCTGATTTCGCAGATGACTCCTCATTTCATCCACAAAGCCTCTTACAGTGCGTCTACACCACGCTCACCTGTTCTGATACGGATCGCATCTTCTACCTCATACATAAAAATTTTACCATCACCGATATGACCGGTATTGATCTGCTCAACGATTTTGTCGATCAGCTTTGGAGCGACCTCATCTGCCACGACTGTCTCCACTTTTATTTTCGGTAACAGATTGACTGCATACTCTGCACCACGGTAATTTTTGATAATACCTTTCTGATTACCGTAACCCATGCTGTTTACAATATTAAGACCATTTACTTCTTCACTGTCAAGCAAAGCCTTAAGATCCTCTAATTTCTCAGGTTTGATAATAATCTCTAACTTCTTCATCCCAATCCTCCTTGTTTTGCAGAGCAAAATGCGACTGCCTTTGCAGGAGCAGAGGATTTTCCTCCTTGTTTTGCGGAGCAAAATGCGACTGCCTTTGCAGGAGCAGAGGATTTTCCTCCTTGTTTTCCGAAGGAAAATGCGAGCCCATTGGCGAGCAGAGGATTTTCCTCCTTGTTTTTCGAAGAAAAATGCGACTGCCTTTGCAGGAGCAGAGGATTTTTCTCCTTGTTTTGCAGATTTCTGCGGTAGTGGCAGCGATTTTTCTACTGCCACTTCCACACAAAATCCAATTTTCACATATCTATCGTTATTTACAGGTAACCTTATACCTCGAATAACAGATCACCATAAGATGGCATTGGCCACATGGATTTGTCTACTAACATCTCAAGTTTATCAATCGGTGCTCTTAACTCATCCATTGCTGTCTTAACTTCATCTCTATAGTATACAGCCTGATCTCTGCCTTCTTCCATCTCTGCAGCTTTTTCCGTTACTACCTGTAATTTTGCCAGTGCCTTCTTGGAATCAGCCAGTAAAGAGGAAACCTGTGTCAGGATCTCTGTCTGTGCGCTGATATCTGCACCGCATGCTGCTTTTACGGAAGTGATAGACTCCGCAAGTACGGTTGTGTATTTGATAACAGCCGGAATGATCTGCTTGGTTGCGATATCAATTGCAGCTCTTGCCTCGATGTTAATCTCTTTTGAGTATGTCTCATACTCGATTTCAACACGGGAGTCTAACTCTGCCTTTGTAAATACTTTGAATTTTTCAAATAATTTCACAGATTTCTCCGTATTTAATGCAGGGATCGCATCTACCATGGAACGGATATTTGGAAGGCCGCGTCTCTCAGCTTCTGCTACCCACTCATCGGAATAACCGTTTCCGTTGAATACGATTCTCTGATGCTCTGTTGCATATTCTTTGATCAGATCATGTACTGCCATATCAAAATCATCTGCTTTTTCAAGAACATCACATGCCTCTGAAAATGCCTCTGCAACGATTGTATTTAATACAACGTTCGGCTGAGCGATAGAATCCTGGGAACCTACCATACGGAATTCAAATTTATTACCGGTAAATGCAAACGGTGATGTTCTGTTACGGTCTGTCGCATCTTTCATAAAATCAGGAAGTGTCTTAACACCTGTCTCTAATTTCTGTCCAGCAAGACTGTGTGTAGCTTCGCCTGTGCTGATCAGCTGTGATAATACATCCTGAAGCTGCTCTCCTAAGTATACGGAAACGATTGCTGGCGGTGCCTCGTTTGCTCCTAATCTGTGGTCGTTTCCGACATCTGCTGCGGACTCTCTTAAAAGATCTGCATGTTTGTCAACTGCTTTTAAGATACAGGTAAGTACTAATAAGAACTGTACATTCTCGTGTGGTGTCTTACCTGGCTCTAACAGGTTGATTCCATCATCCGTTGTAATTGACCAGTTGTTATGTTTACCAGAACCATTGACACCTGCAAATGGTTTTTCATGAAGCAGGCACTGTAAGCCATGACGTCCGGCTACTTTCTTTAATGTCTCCATTACCAACTGGTTGTGGTCTACTGCAATGTTAGCCTGTGCGTAGATTGGAGCTAACTCATGCTGTGCAGGTGCAACTTCGTTGTGCTGTGTCTTTGCGCTGACACCTAATTTCCAGAGTTCTTCGTTTACATCCTTCATGAATGCTGCGATTCTCTCACGAATCGCACCGAAGTAATGATCGTCCATCTCCTGACCTTTTGGAGGCATTGCACCGAATAAAGTACGACCGGTAAAGATAAGGTCTTTTCTCTGTAAGTATTTCTGTCTGTCTACGATGAAGTACTCCTGCTCCGGTCCAACAGAAGGAGTAACTTTCTTTGATGTCGTATTACCGAATAATCTTACAAGACGTAATGCCTGCTCATTGATAGCTTCCATAGAACGAAGAAGCGGTGTTTTCTGATCGAGTGCTTCTCCTGTGTAAGAACAGAAAGCTGTTGGGATACAAAGTGTTGCGCCTGCTGCATCCTGTCTTACGAATGCTGGTGAGGTACAATCCCAGGCTGTATATCCTCTTGCCTCGAATGTAGCTCTCAAACCACCGGATGGAAAAGAAGATGCATCCGGCTCACCTTTGATCAGCTCTTTACCGGAAAAGCTCATTAATACCTTGCCGTTCTCCATCGGTGCTGTGATGAATGAATCATGTTTCTCTGCTGTTACTCCGGTCAGTGGCTGGAACCAGTGAGTATAATGTGTTGCACCTTTTTCGATTGCCCATTCTTTCATCTCATGTGCAACAACATCTGCTGTTTCAAGGTCTAACTCGCGACCTTCCTGAATTACTTCCTTTAACTTCTTGTAAACTTTCTTTGGCAGGCGTTCCTGCATCACTGCATCATTGAATACGTTCTCGCCAAAAATCTCTGCTACATTTAAGTATCCTGTTTCGCTCATGTTCTACATCCTTTCTTCTTCACCGGTCTAATCCCCTGAGACTATTCCCTGCTTTTTTGAACAAATGTAAGAGATCTTAAATTCTCATTTCTTATTGTACCTTGAAAGTGGATGAATGTCAGTAAGAAATTTCTCCTATATGGCTTTTATGAGAAATTGTGTGACAACTTCTTATAAAAAAAGGGCATTCCAAGCTACTTGGAACGCCCTTGTTCATCTCTCACATTTGTTTTGTTGAACTTAAGATAATACTTTTCTCTCCAAAACGCAAGAGAAAAATTTCACTTTTTTATCATTTTGCTATATTGAACAATAAATTCATGTAAAGTCTGAAATCTTTGTTAAATATAACATTATGGAAAGTGGACTTCCGTCTGTGCGACAATATTATTCAGCTTTGCCAACAGAACCGAACAGTTCCATTTTCTCTTTTACAGTAGCTTTGATTGCTTCTGCACCTGGAGCTAATAATTTACGAGGATCAAATCCTTTACCCTCTAAATCTTTACCAGCTTCGATATATTTACGTGTAGCATCTGCGAAAGATAACTGGCACTCTGTGTTAACGTTGATCTTAGCTACTCCAAGGGAGATTGCTTTCTTGATCATGTCTTCCGGAATACCTGTACCTCCGTGAAGTACTAACGGCATCTGACCTGTTAATTTCTGGATAGCATCAAGAGTCTCAAAGCTTAATCCTTTCCAGTTTGCCGGATATTTACCATGGATGTTACCGATACCGGCTGCAAGCATGTCCACACCAAGATCTGCAACTCTCTTGCACTCTTCCGGATCAGCGCACTCGCCCATACCTACAACGCCGTCTTCCTCACCACCGATAGAACCAACTTCTGCCTCGATGGACATTCCCATTGCATGAGCAACGGATACGAGCTCTTTTGTTTTCTCAACGTTCTCATCGATTGGATAATGGGAACCGTCGAACATGATGGATGTAAATCCTGCTTTGATACATTTATAGCATCCTTCGTAAGTACCATGATCTAAGTGTAATGCAACCGGAACTGTGATTCCTAACTCATCATGCATAGCTTTTACCATAGCTGCTACAGTACCGAAACCTGTCATATATTTTCCAGCGCCTTCAGAAACGCCTAAGATAACCGGGGATCTTAACTCCTCTGCTGTAAGCAGAACAGATTTTGTCCACTCCAGGTTGTTAATGTTGAACTGACCAACTGCATAGTGACCAGCTTTTGCTTTGTCTAACATTTCTTTTGCAGATACTAACATGTCTTATTCCTCCATAAAATTAATATTTTTACCCTATGGGTATTATATATTACTTCTTTCAAAAAATAAAGTTAAATTTATAACAATCTTAATCATTTGTTTCCTGGAACCATAATATCAACAGCACGGCAGATATTTTTTACGACAACTTCTTCGTGTGCCCCGCCAAATTCGCCGTCTAACGTCCACGGAACTTCCTCTCTTACAAGGAACTTTACTTCATTAGATTTAAATGAATAAATCATATCTGTGTCATCCACAAGATTGATCAGAGATGCGATAATTTCGTTGAGTTCGATCGGATTACGCGGTTTCTTGATCAGCGTAACCTCAAATACTCCATCATCCAAAAGCACATCTTTTCCAGTCATCCCCTTAAATCCGCCCACGGATGTTGAGTTACTGATCATTCCATAGATAAATTCATCCTGGATACGCACATTATTATACTCAACCTGCATGGTAAATGATGGGATATCATGCAGACTGCGCATCCCTTCCAGAATATATGCTGCATGTCCAAGTACATTTTTCCATTCCTGGCTTGTCTTATAAGAGACCTCCGTAAAAAGTCCGAAAGCTGCCACATAGACAAAATAATCATTGTTAAATGCACCGATATCACACGGAAATGCTCTTCCATTCACTGCTGCATCTGCTGCCTTTACCATATCCTTTGGAATTCCAAGTGAAGTTGCAAAATCATTGGTGCTTCCCGCCGGAATATATCCTAACGGTACAGTAAGTCCTTTATGCATGATACCACTTACCACTTCATCAAGCGTACCGTCTCCTCCGCTGCATACAACAAGATCATATTTTTCTGCATCTGTTTCCACTTTATGTATCGCATCTTCCGGTGCCTGTGTCGGATAAATTGTTACCTCATACCCTGCCTTCACCATGGTATCCACGATATCCATAAGCTGGTTTTTAATCTGCGCTTTTCCAGAAAATGGATTGAAAATAAATAATAGTGTTTTCTTTTCTTCCATAAGTTTCCTACACCTGTCCTGTTATTTTGTCAGAAATTCCTCGATTGCTGCGATTGCTTCCTGTTCATCCTCGCCCTCAGCATCGATCACAACTTCTTCACCATTTAAAAGAGCCATGTTCATCATTCCCATAATGCTTTTGACATTCACTCTCTTGTTGTCAGCAGATTCCATATAGATCCGGCTTGAAAACTGATTTGCCTTCTGCACTAAAAGTGCGATCGGTCTTGCTTCCATGTCGTTTTGCATATTTACCACTACACTCTTTTTCATGATATCCTCCATTCCTGTTTGCTCTGTTCTCAATTCTAAGAGCATGTCAAGTTCGTATGTGAAAATATTATTTTTCACACGGTTCTTTCCCACGCAGTTCATCTGCGATCTCACTGATTCTGCGCAGTCTGTGGTTCACTCCTGATTTTCCGACAGGCGGATCAAGGTAAGTTCCCAGTTCCTTAAGCGGTGTATCCGGGTACTCTAACCGCAGCAATGCCATTTCTTTTAGGTTTTCCGGCAGACTGTCTAAACCTGCATTCTGCTTAATATATTCAATATCGCCAAGCTGTTTTACTGCTGCTGTAACAGTTTTGCTGATATTTGCCGTCTCACAATTTACCTTGCGGTTAACGGAGTTTCTCATTTCTTTTAATATCCGCACATTCTCAAGATTCATCAATGCCACATGCGCTTCCATAATATTTAACATATCCACGATCTGCGCACCCTCTTTTAAATATACGACCTGATGTTTTTTTCGCACCACGATCTTTGCTTCCATATCAAAACTGTTGATCGTATCCTGAAGCTGTTTTGCCTGTTCGATACCTCTGCAGACAATTTCAAAATGGTAAGATTTATTCGGATCACTGATCGATCCACCCGCTAAAAATGCTCCCCGGATAAATGCCCGCCTGCAGCAGGTCTGCTGCAGCAAAATTCCATTTACCGTATCAGTGATCTGTGCCCCTCCAAAAGACTGGTTCCACATTTTGATCGTCTCAAGGACACGTTCGGCTGACAGTGTATCTATTTCCTCTATATTAATCTGGAACAACTGAGTCAGTAACAGTCCATATTTTTCCTGCAAAAGCGGATTTTCCGAATCTAACACATCACCTGCATCCCCGATTAGCCGCTGACGTTTTCCTTCAAAAGCAACCAGCGCTGCAAGTTCTGCGATCTGGCAATGTCTGCTCTTTCCACTCTGCTTTGCCAGCTCCTGTTTCACTTCACTTGAAAAAGACATTCTTTATTTTCCCCTTAAAGCATCTTTGCCAATATCCCGATGCTCGATTTTAAGTCCATAACCTTTTCTTCCCGACAAACGTTTGTATAATTCATTCGCCAGTGTAACAGACCGGTGTTTTCCCCCGGTACATCCGATGGAGATCACAAGCTGGTTCTTGCCCTCCGTAATGTAATTCGGGATCAGAAATTCCAGCATATCTTCAAGTTTGTCAAGAAAGACATTTGCTTCCTGAAACTGCATGACATAATCCTGAATTTCTTTATCATTTCCGGTCTTTGCCCGCAATCCCTCCACATAATATGGGTTTGGGAGAAAACGGACATCAAATACCAGATCGGAATCGACCGGTATTCCATATTTGAATCCAAACGACAGAATCGTGATAAATAAATTCTTATAATCCTGATTCTGTATAAATATTTTGTCCAACTCGGCTTTTAACTCTCTCGTCAAAAGCTGGCTTGTATCTATAATATAATCTGCACGCTCTTTTAAAAACGCCAGACGCTTTCTTTCCTCTTCAATTCCCTTATCCACACGCTCGCCGCCCGCTAAAGGATGATTTCTTCTCGTTTCCTTATATCGTTTTACCAGAACAGAATCTTCGGCATCCAAAAACAGGATCTCGTATTCAACCCCATTATCCTTCATGTGGTCTAATACACCATGCAGCTCATCAAATGACTGTCCGCTTCTGATATCGATGCCGACTGCAACTTTCTGCAGTTCTGCGCTCTGTAATGTTGTAAGTTCTACAAACTTTTCCAGTAGCGGAATAGGAAGATTATCAACGCAATAAAACCCTATATCTTCCATCATCTTTATCGCTGTACTTTTTCCTGCTCCCGACATTCCTGTTAAAATTACGAACTTCATCTTATTCTCCATTCTTGCGCTGCTTTTTGCGCATCTCAAGTTTGTGCGTAAGCACAAATCTTGCGTGTGAAAAATCTTATTTTTCACACTATTCTCCATTCCAGAGCGTTTCCCGCGCATCTAAAGCCTGTTTAAAATTCACCGGTCATCTTGACTTCCGGTTCTAACCTGACGTCAAACTTTTCTTCTACAATATCTGAAACATTCTGCATCAGGGTCCTTACATCCGCTGCCGTAGCATTTCCCCGGTTGATGACAAATCCACAGTGTTTTTCTGACACCTGCGCATCTCCCACCTGATAACCTCTTAACCCTGCATCCATGATGAGTTTTCCCGCAAAATATCCTTCCGGTCTTTTAAAAGTACTTCCTGCACTTGGAAACTCAAGCGGCTGTTTTTCCACCCTCTGTTTCTTTAACTCATCCATGCGGGCACGGATCTTTTTTTCCTCTCCATGCAAAAGTTTCATCTTTGCTTCTGTTACAATATAACCTTTTTTTAAAATACAGCTTGTCCGGTAGCCAAGTTCAAGTTCTTCTACCGTAAGTTTTTTCTCATTGCCATCTTTATCTAAGACGGTCACAGCGGTTAAGATATCCTTCATCTCACCGCCGTAAGCGCCCGCATTCATGACAACAGCACCACCGATGCTGCCCGGAATCCCGGCTGCAAATTCCATGCCGGTCAGACCATGCTCTGCCGCACAGTTTGCTGTCTTTGACAACAACATTCCTGCTCCCACAGTGATGCAGTCATCTTCCACACAAATCTCATCTTTTTTTGACAGCATCTCGATCACAGCACCTCTGATTCCACGGTCGCCCACTAAAAGATTGCTTCCATTTCCGATGACCTGATACGGGATATCATACTCTCTGCACAGACGGATAACGGATGCCAGTTCTGCTCTCTTAGGCTGTATTAAAACATCTGCCGGACCACCCACACGGAATGTCGTATGTTTTTTCATCGGTTCATCCGTAAATATTCTGTTTTCTGCTGTGACTGCTTTAAGTTCTGTCAAAAACTGCTGATTCATGCTTTCCTCAATTCTATGGTTTTACGCTTCTTTTAAGAATGCAACATAACCGTTATATGCTTCATATAAGTCTACTTTGCTGATAAGTTCCCATGGAGCATGCATATTTAATACTGCAACACCACTGTCGATAACACTCATTCCGTAATTTGCCAGAATGTATGCGATCGTTCCGCCGCCGCCCTGGTCTACTTTTCCAAGCTCTGCTGTCTGGAATGATACATTATTGTTATCCATGATATTTCTTAAATATCCGACATACTCTGCATTTGCATCATTTGAACCGGATTTTCCTCTTGCGCCGGTATATTTATTAAATACAAGTCCTCTTCCAAAGTATGCTGCATTACGTTTTGTCATAACAGACGGATAATTCGGATCAAATGCTGCGGACACATCGGATGAAAGTACTTTGGAATTTTTCAGGGCACGTCTTAATTTTAATTCTGAATAATCCTCTGCTGCATTCATAACCTCTGCAACCGTATTTTCAAAGAAACGTGACTGCATACCGCTTGCACCGACACTGCCGATCTCCTCTTTATCTACAAGCAGACAGACACTCGTGATCTCCGGTTTTTTCATTGCAAGCATTGCCATAAAGGACGGGTATGCACATACTCTGTCATCATGACCATATCCCATAATGATACTGCGGTCAAAACCGTAATCTCTTGCCTCTCCTGCTGGAACAACCTCGATTTCTGCTGATAAGAAATCTTCTTCCTCTATATCATATTCCTTTGCAAGGATCTTCATGATATTTGCTTTTACTTTTTCTTTTGCAGCTTCCTTGTCATCGCCTGTTTCCTCTGCAGGAATACTTCCAATGATAAGATCAAGGTTCTCTCCCTCGATCACCTTTGCTGCCTTTTTTTCAAGCTGCTCTCCTGATAAGTGAATTAAAAGATCGCTGACACCAAATACCGGGTCACCAGGTTTATCTCCGACATTGACTTTCACAACGGTTCCGTCTTTTTTGACGATCACGCCGTGCAATGCAAGTGGAAGTGTTACCCACTGGTATTTTTTGATACCTCCATAATAATGGGTATCTAACATTGCAAAATCTGTATCCTCATATAACGGGTCCTGTTTTAAATCCATACGTGGGGAATCGATATGTGCTCCGAGAATGTTCATTCCTTCTTCCATGCTCTTCTTTCCGATCACAAACATGGCGATTCCTTTTCCCATGTTGTTTGCATACACACGGTCTCCGGCTTTTAATTTTGTTCCTTTTTCCAATACTTTATCCAGATTTACAAATCCAGCTTCCTCAGCTCTTTTTGCAAACTCTGTGGTACACTCACGCTCTGTTTTGCATTCCGAAATAAATTTTCTGTAATCTTCTGCAAACTGAAATACCTCTTTTCTTTTTTTGCCTTCCGGGTATTTCTCCCATGCGTTTTTTCTTTCCATGACTGATTATGCCTCCATTTATGCTATTCTTTTTAACTCCGGACTTTTATTATTCATCATCATCCGAAGATTTTTTGGTGAGATTCTCCTGCACACGACGGTAAAGCTCCTGTGCCGCATTGTATCCCATCTTTTTCTGTCTGTGGTTGACAGCCGCCGCCTCACAGATGACGGCAAGGTTACGTCCCGGACGGATCGGCAGGGAATGACACACTACCTTGTTGCCAAGGAACTCTGTATATTCTTCCTCTAAGCCGAGACGGTCATACTCATTTTCTTTCTTCCAGTCCTCTAACTTGATGACGAGGTCGATCTGCTGTTTTTCCTTTACACATTCTACACCAAACAGTGTCTTTACATCGATGATCCCGATACCGCGGAGTTCAATAAAATAACGTGTGATATCCGGTGATGTTCCGATCAGCGTGTGCTCATTGATCTTGCGGATCTCTACCACATCATCTGTTACAAGACGGTGTCCTCTCTTGATCAGCTCAAGGGCTGCTTCGCTCTTTCCGATACCGCTCTCGCCCATGATCAGAAGTCCCTCACCATAGACATCTACTAAAACTCCATGGATCGTGATACACGGTGCAAGCTGTTCATTCAGGCAGTAGATAAGTTCTGCCATAAACTCAGAAGTACTGCGTTTTGTGCCAAGCACCGGGATGTTCTTCTCCTCTGCAATCTTTAAGAATGATTCATCCGGCTGTAAATCCCTGCAGAAAATGACACAAGGGATATCATATCCCATAAATTCACGATAGATCTTTTCACGTTTTTCTTCATCTAACTGCTGCAGATATGTGTACTCTACAGTACCGATGATCTGAACCCTGGACTGTTCAAAATGTTTAAAATATCCACTGAGCTGTAATGCTGGTCTGTTCACATCACTGATCATAATGCGATGTCCCTTTAATTCCATATCTGGCAGAAAATTACATAAATCCATGATCTGTGCGATCTTTGCTACTCCAACACCTTCCATATCCTTTGTCCTCTCCTAAGCATTTTTTCGTAACGATTCTGATGCCATTTTACCATAGACGCTAAAATTCTTCAACTTGAATACTCGTGGAAAAACTGATAAACCGCCTGCGCCGCCTGCTCGTTCATCGACTCTGTCTTTGCAAGTTCTTTCTCCGATGCCTCCCGGATTGCTTCAAGCGACTGAAAGCGGCGCATCAACGCTTTTCTCCGCGCAGGCCCGATTCCCGGAATATCGTCAAGCACAGAGTGTACCTGTTCTTTGCTTCGCAGGGATCTGTGATATTCGATCGCAAACCGGTGTGCCTCGTCCTGGATTCTTGTGATCAGTTTAAATCCCTCACTCGTCCGCTCGATCGGTATTTCCTTATTCTGATAGTATAACCCGCGGGTACGGTGATTATCATCTTTTACCATACCGCAGACCGGAATATTTATTTTCAGTTCATCAAGCACTTTTAATGCAATGTTTACCTGTCCGCGGCCGCCATCCATCATGATCAGATCCGGAAATCTTGTGAAACTTCCATATTCCTCTGACATTTCCCGTTCTGCAAGTTCTTTTTTCTCCTGCATACCGTGCGTAAAACGTCTGGTCAGCACCTCATGCATCGACGCATAATCATCCGGTCCTGTGATTGTTTTTAACTTAAATTTACGGTAATCACTGCGCTTTGGCTTTCCTTTCTCATAAACGATCATGGAACCAACTGTCTCAAAACCATTAATGTTTGAAATATCGTATGCCTCGACACGCGAAAGACCTTCCATCCCCAGAAGATGTTCGATTTCTTTCATTGCACCGATGGTTCTTCCCTCCTCGCGTTTGATTTTCTCACGATCCTGCGAAAGAACCAGTTCTGCATTTTTCTGTGCCAGCTCGACTAACTTCTCCTTCATGCCCTTCTGCGGAACACGGATATAAACCTTTGCACCACGTTTTTCACCCAGCCACTCAGCTAGGACCTCGTGATCCTCAATCTCCTCCGGCAGCATGATCTCTCTTGGGATAAACGGTGTCCCTGAATAAAACTGTTTTAAAAAGGTTGTTAAGATCTGGCTTTTGGTATCTTCTGTTCCGACTCTGACATAAAAATGATCCCTGCCGATCAGCTTTCCATCGCGGATGAAAAATACCTGAACCACTGCATCCCTGTCATCCGACGCAAGTGCGATGATATCTTTATCCTCTCCATCTGTATGCGTGATCTTCTGCTTCTGCGCGATCTGACGCACACTGCCTAAAAGTTCCCGGTATTCGATTGCCTTCTCAAACTCCAGATTTTCGGATGCCTCATTCATTTTCTGTTCTAATGATTTTAAGATTGGCGCATAATTTCCATTTAAAAATTCAACGGCAGCATCGACTCTTTCCCGATACTCTTCTTTACTGATATATCCCTGGCACGGCGCCTGACACTGGTGGATGTGATAGTTCAGACACGGACGCTCCTTGCCGATATCTCTTGGCAGAACACGGCTGCAGGTGCGGAGCTGGTAAAGTTTATTGATCAGTTCGATCGTATCCTTTACCGCCCCTGCACTGGTATATGGTCCAAAATATCTGGACTTATCTTTTTTCTGCTGACGTGAAAAAAGTACCCTTGGAAAATCCTCGCCAACCGTTACCCGGATATAGGGATATGTTTTATCATCACGCAGCATGGTATTGTATTTTGGACAATGCTCCTTGATCAGATTGCACTCTAAGACAAGTGCCTCTAATTCCGAGTCTGTAATAATATACTCGAAACGTGCGATCTGTTTTACCATCTGCGCCTTTTTGATTCCCTCATCATGACTCGGCTGGAAATACTGGTGTACTCTCTTTCGTAAGCTGACAGCCTTTCCAATATATATGATCGCATCGTGGCTGTCGTGCATAATATAAACTCCCGGCTGATCCGGGAGTTTTTTTAATTCTTCTGCGATGTTAAACATGAAACCTCATTCCTGCTCTGATCGTTCTGTTTATACTTATCCTGCTGATATTTATCTTATTTTTCAGCTTTTATTTCTGATACTTCTGCAGCGAAGCCTCTGCTGCGTTATTTCTGGTGTTCCTCATGTGCTGCTGTCTGATCGTCTACGACCTGATCAATAAAACTGCCCTTTTCCAAGGATACAGTATTCTGATCTTCCGCTGCACGTGAAGTTTCTGCTTCTGCCTGCTTTTTTATTTCTGTCTGTCCTTCCGTTTTTGCATGTTCTTCTGTTTTCGCCTGCTCTAACGCATTTTTAGCATCCTCTGCCTGTTCGAAGAATGTTTTTTTCTCCTCTTCTTCCGGCTCCGGGATTCCTTTTAACTCGCGGAAAATCTTCATGAATTCTTTTCCGGTGATCGTCTCATGCTCGTAGAGATATTCTGAGATCTTGTCGAGAACCTCCCTGTTTTCTTCAAGCATGCGGTATGCTTCATCATAACTGCTGTTGATAATGGACAGTACTTCCTGATCGATCTGTGCAGCCGTCTCCTCACCGCAGATCAATCCTGCACGGTTATCTAAGTACTGGTTTTCAACTGTTGCAAGACACATCATGCCAAATTTATCAGACATACCATACTGTGTGACCATAGCTCTTGCGATCGAGGTCGCACTCTCGATATCGTTGGCGGCACCGCTGGTCGCAGAACCAAATACAAGCATCTCTGCTGCACGGCCTGCCATATAAGTCGTGATCTTTGCAAGCAGTTCATCTTTGGTCTGTAAATATTTCTCTTCTTCCGGAGTCTGTAAGGTATATCCAAGTGCACCCATGGTACGTGGCACGATCGTGATCTTCTGTACCGGTTCGGTATTTTTCTGCAATGCTGTTACCATCGCATGTCCTACTTCATGATAAGATACGATCTTGCGCTCCTTGTCACTCATGATACGGTCTTTTTTCTCTTTTCCTCCGACTGCAACAAGCTCAAATGCATCAAATAAATCCGCCTGATTGACAAACTTTCTTCCATTTTTAACAGCATTGATCGCAGCCTCGTTGATCATATTTGCAAGATCAGATCCTACGAGTCCGGCCGTTGCCAGTGCAAGTGCATCAAGATCTACGGTCTCATCCATCATAACATCTTTGGAATGGACTTTTAATGTTTCTAAACGTCCTTTTAAGTCAGGTTTATCTACGATAATACGACGGTCAAAACGTCCCGGCCGAAGCAGCGCCTTATCAAGCACCTCCGGACGGTTTGTCGCTGCTAAGATCAGAAGTCCCTTCGATGTATCGAAACCATCCATCTCTGCCAGTAACTGGTTTAACGTCTGCTCACGTTCATCATTGCCGCCGTAACGGGTATCACGGCTCTTACCGATCGCATCGATCTCATCGATGAAAATGATACACGGTGCCTGTTTCTGTGCTTCTTTAAACAGGTCACGCACACGGGAAGCTCCGACACCGACAAACATCTCCACGAAATCCGATCCTGCCAGTGAGAAGAACGGAACCTTCGCCTCACCTGCCACCGCTTTTGCAAGCAATGTTTTACCAGTACCAGGAGGTCCTACTAAAAGCGCACCTTTCGGCAGCTTTGCACCGATCTCTGAATATTTCTTCGGATTGTGCAGGAAATCAACAACTTCCTGTAAGGACTCTTTCGCTTCATCCTGTCCTGCTACATCTTTAAAGGTAACACCTGTCTGCTTCTCGACATAAACTTTGGCATTGCTCTTGCCAACACCCATAGCACCGCCGCCCATACGTTTCATTAAAAAGCCGAGCAGTACCCAGATCAGTACTAATGGGATCAGATAACTTAAAATGCTGTAGATCCAGGTGGAAGTGTTATCCGGAATCACTCCATAGATCTCCACACCTTTTTCTTTCAAAAGCGGGATCAGATCTTCATCTGCCACACGTCCGCAGTAATAAGTCGGCTGATAAGGACTCTTATCCTTTGTGACCGGCGTGATATCGATCTCGTAAGAACCGATCTCTACGGATTTGACTTCTCCTGCCTCTACTTTTTCTAAAAATTCCGAATAAGAGATCTCCTGAGTGCTCATCTGTGAAAAACGGTTTGACACCATGCTCATGATAAACAATACGATGAGGGAAACCAGGACAAATGCCATGATGAGCTGTCCGTTATGGTTGTCCCTGCCGCCGTTACCGCCATTATTTCCACCGCCATTGCCGCCGTTATTACCACCGTTATTGTTGTAATTGTTATTTCCATTATTGTAATTATTTGGTCCCTGATTATCCATAATCTATCCTTTCCAAACATCTGCGGCCTATGCCACATCTGGATTTTATCTGATATTCGTCAATATCTTCTTTATTATATTGAAAACCAAACGCAAAAGCAATACGCAGTTCATGAACTTTTGGTGTGATTTCTAAATTATTTCTAAATTCACTTTTATCTTTTTTAAGTTTTGCTGGATTTTGCGTAAGCTTAGTTGTATACTATATGGGTTATTAAATACGTGAAATTTTTTTAATTTACTATAATTATGAGGAGGAAAACCCTATGCCTGTAAAATATGTCTTTGTCACCGGCGGTGTCGTTTCCGGTCTTGGTAAAGGTATCACGGCTGCTTCCCTTGGAAGATTATTAAAAGCACGTGGATACAAAGTAACCATGCAGAAATTCGATCCGTATATCAATATCGATCCCGGAACCATGAACCCGATCCAGCATGGTGAAGTCTTCGTTACCGATGACGGTGCAGAAACAGACTTGGACTTGGGACATTATGAACGTTTTATCGATGAAAGTTTAACAAAAAATTCCAACGTGACCACCGGTAAAGTTTACTGGTCTGTGCTCCAGAAAGAGCGCCGCGGTGATTTCGGTGGAGGTACCGTTCAGGTTATTCCGCATATTACAAATGAGATCAAGAGCCGTTTTTACCGCAATTTCACTTCCGATGAAACACATATCGCGATCATCGAGGTTGGTGGTACCGTAGGAGATATCGAAAGCCAGCCTTTCTTAGAGGCGATCCGTCAGTTCCAGCATGAGGTCGGACACGAAAACGCGATCCTGATCCATGTGACACTGATCCCTTATATCAAGGCTTCCGGTGAACTTAAGACGAAACCGACACAGGCAAGTGTAAAAGAACTTCAGGGAATGGGTATCCAGCCGGATATCATCGTCTGCCGTTCCGAACATGAACTTGACCAGAGTTTAAAAGACAAGATTGCCCTGTTCTGTAATGTTCCAAACGGCAATGTACTGCAGAATCTTGATGTTGAGTACCTTTACGAAGCACCTCTTGCCATGGAAAAAGAAAATCTTGCCAAGGTTGCATGTAAGGCTCTGCATTTAGACTGCCCGGAACCCGATTTAAAAGACTGGGAATCCATGGTAGACGCCCTGCGTCATCCGAACAAAGAAGTAAAGATCGCTTTAGTCGGAAAATATATCGCTCTGCATGATGCATATATCTCCGTAGTAGAGGCATTAAAACACGGCGGTATCGCTGAGCGCGCTACCATTGATCTTCACTGGATCGATTCTGAAACTTTAAATGACGACAATGCCAAAGAGCTGCTTGGCGATATGGCAGGCATCATTGTTCCGGGAGGATTTGGTTCCCGCGGTGTTGAAGGTATGATCTCCGCTGCAAAGTATGCCCGTGAAAACAATGTTCCATACCTTGGTCTCTGCCTTGGTATGCAGGTAGCCATCATTGAATTTGCAAGACATGTCTGTGGCTTCCATGATGCACACAGCGTTGAGCTTGATCCGAACACCACACATCCTGTCATCGCACTGATGCCGGATCAGAATGGTGTGGAAGATATCGGCGGTACTTTAAGGCTTGGTTCTTATCCATGTGTATTAGATCCAACATCTAAAGCCCGCGAGCTTTACGGTTCCGAGGAAATTCACGAAAGACATCGTCATCGTTACGAGGTTAACAACGATTTCCGTGCAGCACTTACCGAAGGCGGCATGAAACTCTGTGGTACTTCCCCGGATGGAAGAATCGTAGAAATGATCGAGATTCCGGATCATCCGTGGTTCCTTGCAACACAGGCACATCCGGAGTTCAAATCCAGACCGAACCGTCCGCATCCGTTATTCAAAGGATTTGTAGAAGCTGCTGTAAAAAACAGTATGAAATAAATTTGACACATGAAAAAGAAAAGCTGGCTTACCGGTCATTCCGGCAGTCAGCTTTTCTTTTTTATTATCTTAAGATCTTGTAACCATTCTACAACTGTTCACACATCCATGTGACCCGTACACATTCCTCATTTTATTTTCCAAAATAAGCATCTACACCATCTGCGATTCCTGATGCGATCTTCTGCTGGTAATCGTCGGTTGCCATCTTAAGATCTTCCTCTGCATTGGTCATATACCCCATCTCAACGATCGTAACCGGAACCTGGCACCAGTTGATACCGCTCATCGTGTCTGTCTCCCAGACGCCTTCGCTCTTTGCCCCGGTTGCCACACACATGGAGTTAATAATGCAGTCAGAAAGTTTTCTCGAATTTTGATAAATATTTGAACAATATGGATTTGCCGCCGTCGGGCAGATCGTCATCGCTCCGTTTGCCGCAGAGTTGGTACTTCCATTTGCATGAATGCGGATAAATGCTGCCGCATGATTATTATTGGCAACTGCCGCACGCTCGGAATTACTGATATTGACATCATTGGTCGTCCGGATCATCAACACCTGATAGCCGCGCGCCGTAAGTTCCTGCTGCAGCTTTAAAGATACCTGAAGTGTCAGTTCGTATTCCGCAAGCCCGCTCGCCACACCTGTTGTACCGGAAGCAACTTTCGCTTTTGTCTCAGATGCGCCTGGCCCGATCGGCTCTTTTTCGTTATTTCCTTTTGCCTGATGTCCGGCGTCGATCACAACGAGATTACCGGAAATGTTTGTCTGGGCTGTATCTGTCTGCGTGTTTTCCATCTCAGCAGACTGCTCTGTGCCAGTCTGGGGATTTCCAGCCTCAGCAGACTGCTCTGTGTCCGCAGTCTGTGATGATGCACTCTCCTGCTCCGAATCTGCTTCTCCCTTAATCACCTCTGTTGTAATGATTTCTTCTGTTTCCCGGGTCTCCGTTGGTGCCAGTTCTGCCGGCTCTGTTTCTTCCGTCTGCTCTGTTTCCTGTGTTTTTGTCTGTGCAGTTTCTGTCGCTTCTGTCATGATCTGCTCCGGCTCTGCCTCTGTCTGTTCTTGTGTTTCTGTGACATTTTTCTCTTCAGCAGACACCTGGGCAGATCCGTTTTCATCCGCTTTGCTGCCACATCCCGTCATAAAAGACGCCCCCGCCAGTATCGTACATAACAATAACGCCAGTAATCTTTTCTTCTTTTTTATATTGCCAAAACTCATATATTTCTCCATTCTTTTTGCTTATTATCTGTCTTCAATATTACATCTGATGCCTTACCACCGCATACTCATCATCCAGCTGGTAGTACGGACACTCTTTATAATGTCCCTGCATCAGGCGCGCAGCATCATCCTCGTCCATATCCACTTCGCAGTAATATTCCTCATCATCTTCATCGTATACATTGTATACACAACTGTCACAGCTCGCCATAACATCCTCCAATTCTTATTGCCGTATTTTCCATATCCTGTCTGCTGCTTATCTTTCACTTCCGACTCTTCCGCAGAACATTATCTCCATGTTGAGATCACTTCGTCATAAAGCTGTTCTAAAAATTCTTTCAAAAGTGTGCGCTGGGTATCCCAGTATTTCTCAGTGATCTCGTCTCCGTCCGGTGTGTTTTCCGTCACATCCATAACTGCATCTAAGATCTCCGGGTTCAGATCATCCATCGCCTCCTGCACGGCAGCCTCAAAATCACAATACGCCTCACTGGTCAGGTATAGGATGAAATTCTCGCGGTTTAAATTTCTTGCCTCATAACTTCCGGCAAAAATATCATTTCCCACCGATGCGATCTGTTCGAACTCTTCCTTTACCGTTGTATAGTCAACCGGGCAGTAACTCTCCGTAAAAAATTTATCAAACACTTCTTTGTCAATCTTTTGTTCCATGCTGTTATCGTCTCCTTGCATTTTTTGCGTTCCCATGTTATTTTAGCATAGAAACCGTTCACAGAAAAGACCGCATATCTGCGGTAATCATGGGCAACCCACTACACGGGCAAACCGTTTACCATAATATAGAAGAAACGAGGTTTATTATGACTGAATATCAAAATCTTCCAAACGATCCTGCTATGCTTTTAAGTTTCGTCAATACACAGCTCCGCGACAATTATCCGTCTTTTTCTGAGCTTGTTGCCGCATTTCATGCAGATGCCGATGCGATCACTGAAAAATTAAAAATGATCGATTACGAATATGACGAAACCCAAAATCAGTTTGTATAACATTTATTCCGGTACTTCATCATTCAGATATTTTCTGACACGCTTCCAATTCGGATAAAACTGTGTCATATAGCCCCAGAACACGGCATTATGACTCGGTTCTAAAATATGTGTCAGTTCATGCACAACCACATACTCCAGACACTCCGGCGGCTTTTTCGCCAGTGCGAGATTGATATTGATGTGGTGTGTCCTCACATTGCAGGAACCCCAGCGTGTTTTCATCTGGCGTATCGTAACACCGGATGCCTTTACGCCCATGACGGGTTCCCATTTTGCAATCAATTTTTCCACGTCTCTTTTCAAAAGCAGTTTCTGCTGTTTTAATTCCGCTTCGCTTAATTTTCTTACTTCCCTGCGTCCCTCTTTCGCACGCAGATATTTTTTCCTGTAAACCCGGATCCAGTCGATCCGCTCCTTTGCAAAACGATAAATCCGCTCGTCGCTCATCTGATGCGGCGCCGAAATGCGCACACTGCCATCCTCTTTACTGATACGCAGATACATATTTTTCATGCGTTTTTTCGTCACAATGATCGGGATCTCTTCTATCGTGAAACTGTATGTTTTTTCTCTCATATCCGGCCTTTCTGATAATTTTCTGAATTTTAATATGATTCGATTTTCAAAAAATGAAATCCACCTTTTGATAATCTAATCCCATAAATGAAGAAACCCCGGTAACATCACTGTTCCGGGGTTCCTCCGAGGAGTTTAGTTATGAAAATGTTAATCTATATAAAGGAAATTGCGTCGAAAGAATTGTCGGGATGTACAGCCTTTATTCTATACAACCTTGTTTAACAACCCGCCTGGGTAAGCGTTGCTAACTTCTTTCGATGGTTACAGTATACGGAAAAAATATGTCTTAAGTGTGACGATTTTCGAAAAGATTTATAAAAATCCTTATTTTTGTTTTTATATTTTATTTATAAATACAATTCTTTCCATATGATAATCTATGTTATAATAATGTTCTAACGTAACAGACAGGAGGACTTTATATGACCGAAACACCTTTATTTGAAAACCGAAGATACTGCGAAGAATGTCACTGTCTTCTTCCCACATCCTACGAGGGAACATTGTGTCCCCGCTGTTTAGAACAGGAACTTTTTCATCAGGTAAAAGAATATATTCAGACAAATAACGCCACCGCTTATGATGTTGCAACACATTTTCATCTGCCGCTCAGCCGCATTAAAGAATGGATTGATGACGGGATGATCGAATACAAAGACATTCCCGGCCACAAACTTTAAATGACTATTTCAAAAATCCATTGATAATCTGTTCTTCCGCTTCTTTTTCTGTAAGTCCAAGTGTCATCAGCTTGATCAGCTGCTCTCCGGCTATTTTTCCGATAGCAGCTTCATGGATCAGATTTGCGTCAATATTGTTGGCAGTCAGCTGCGGACTTGCAGTCACACAGGCGTTATCCATAATGATGGCATCACATTCACTGTGTCCTGCACAGGCTGCATTACCATTCATAACGGAGAAAAATTCCTGTTTTGATTCCCCTTTTGCAACAGAACGTGACACCAGATTCACACTGGAATTATCCCCGTTAATATCCACATGAAAATCTGTCTTTGCGTACTGTTTTCCGTGTGTCATGATCTTCTCATGGATCTCTAAGGATGCGTTTTCTGCCAGATCTCCTCTCGTCACACGAACCGTGGAATCGATTCCTTTGATCTGTGTCGTCTCCATCTCCATATGTGCGCCCTCTTTTAAGTGGACGATGGTCTGCGGATTCATGATATTCTCTCCGTTGCCGTCTCCCTCGCCGTAATGGCGCTCAATGTAGCGGACTTTTGCATTTTTCTCCAGATAAAACGTATGCACACCGTCATGTTTGGAAGTATCTACACCACAGTTATGGATCCCACATCCTGCCACGATCGTGACATCTGCGCCCTCGCCAATATAAAAATCATTGTAAACACATTCCTGCATTCCGCTCTCGCTTAAAAGTACCGGGATGTGCACACTCTCATGAACAGTTCCGGGTTTGATGATGATATCAATTCCATCCTTATCCGTCTTGGTCACGATATCAATATTAGCAGTCGTATTTCTTCCGAGTTTGGTGCCGTTCGCACGAATATTATAGGCACCCTCCGGGATCTCGTGCAATCCTGCCACCTGCTCTAATAAATTTTTCTGTATTAAATCCATTTTTTCCTCACTTCCCCGAATTACAGCTTACTGGTCAGCGTCTCACAGGTTCCCGCCGTATGAAGCAGTTCCGGAAGCACTTCTTCCTTGGTGCCGATCGTTTTCACCTGTCCGTTTGCAATCACAACAATTTTATCTGCAATATCTAAAATACGCTCCTGATGTGAAATAATAAGGATCGTTCCCTGAATCTCATCACGCATTTTTTCAAATACCCTGATCAGGCTGTTGAAACTCCAGAGATCGATTCCCGCCTCCGGCTCATCAAAGATAGAAAGTTTCGTTCCACGTGCCGTGATCATTGCGATCTCAATACGTTTCAGCTCTCCACCGGAAAGACTGCCATTGATCTCACGATCAATATACTCTCTCGCGCACAGTCCGACCTCGGATAAAATCTCACATGTTTCATTTACCGTCATCGTTCTGCCGGCTGCGATCGTAATCAGATCTTTTACCGTCAGTCCCTTAAAATGCACCGGCTGCTGGAATGCATAGCTGATGCCATGTTTCGCACGCTCAGTAATATCAAGTCCGGTAATGTCTTCACCATCTAAAAGAATCTGACCGGATGTCGGCTTAATGATTCCGGCAATGATCTTGGCAAGCGTCGATTTTCCGCCGCCGTTTGGTCCGGTGATTGCCACAAAATGTTCATCAATCGTAAGGCTGACATCCTTTAAAATATCTTTATTATCCTGATTGTCCTCTACCTCATAAGTGATATTTCTTAATTCTAACATTGTATCCTCCGTCTGCATCCGTGGTTTATCTTACCACCGAACGCGGATATTTTACCATAACTTCATCGAGCATCTCATCATCCGGCTCAAACTCATAACGCACAAGTCCTTTTTCACCTTTTGCGATCAGCTCATACACCCTTGCCTCCGGGTTACCGGAAGTCAGATTTTTGTATGTCAGATTATGATCATTCTCATATTTGTATACACTTCTGTCACCTCTTGGTGCAAATCCAAGCACATCATCCATCTGCACACTGCCGATTGCTTTACGTTTGCTTTTTGCCTTGATACGTGCAAAATGAAACTCCCCGTCATAATAAGTGTATTCGAACTCTATATCCGAACGGAATGCTTGAAAATACCATACCAGCGCCAGTGCAATTCCCGGTATCAGAAAAATAATCGGGTTCACAAATGTAGTCAGCAAAAACATCAGACATGCAAGTATAAACAATACGGTATTTAATATTTTTTTAGAACCTGTGTTCTTTTTTGGAACAATCACTAATTTCTCATGCATATAATCTTCTCCTGTGTTTTATATTTACCTGTTTACCGGATATTATCCCTTCACAAGTCATCTCTCCTATTTTATCATGTTAAAACATGACAGGCAAGGGTTGTCCCCTATTCTCTGTTCAAATACAGGAAATTTTATACATTTTTTATTTTTCTGTACATCAGTCCTGTTATCGTGTAAAATATAACCAGATGGATTTTTCGTAAATTTTCGCACAGTTGCATGGCATTTTGAAACCAGCCACTGCACACTTTGTCACAAACAATTATTTTTATTATGGAGAGAGCTAATAATGATCACTTATCAATATGAAAAAAATGCATTTTCTACATTCAAAGAAGGAATCCGCCGCGAATGGACACTGACCAATGGCATCGGCGGATATGCCGGAAGTTCACTGATCGGTGCACACAACCGTACACATCAGGGTTATCTGATCGCAAGTCTGCACCCACCGATCGAACGCTATCTCGTTTTTTCCAAGATCAACGAATCTCTGACAGTATATGCAGCAGATACTTCTGAAAGTTCTGATGAGCAGCCTCATTCATTTATGAACACCGTAAAAACTGTATCTGCACATGATGTATCTGCCATATATGATTTTGAAACCTCACAGCACAAAAAAAACGGACAGACCTGTTATGCACAGGGGCAGAAATATCTTGTCTCATTTTCTTATGATGGAAGCGTTCACTATACATATCAGGCAGGTGATATCACCCTTACCAAACATATTTGTTTAAAACACGGCGCCAATGTCTGTGCCGTTGCTTATGAAATTGAAAATAATGGTCCGGATGCATCCCTTACCCTGGTTCCTCTTTTTAATTTCCGTGAGCACAGCGCATCCAGCCGCCCGGAGGATTTTCATTTTCATACGACACAGACCGGCAATTCCCTTTGTCTGATTCCGGAAAGCCACCCTGACACTGCCATTTTATTTCAGACAAGCGACGGTATGTTTTCAGACCATACGCCTATGTTTGACATTGATATGCAGCTTCAGACGGAAGTGGATCTTGAGACAGACGGACTCGACTGCCACTATTGTCCACACCAGATAACGTTTTTCCTTCCGACCAAAAGCCGTAGACAGGTTTCCGTGCTCTGTTCCGTAATATCTGCCGATGAATCCTTTTCAGATATCAAGCCAGACGCTGCTTTTGATATTTTAAAAGAACGGGAAGAATATACAAAATCACTCTATGCGACGGCAGACATTCATGATGATCTTGCAGACCGCCTAGTTCTCGCTGCGGACCAGTTTCTCTGCGACCGCACCTCTACCGGCTACAAAACTGTGCTCGCCGGTCTCCCATGGTTTACCGACTGGGGACGTGACACGATGATCGCATTTACCGGACTGACGTTATGCACCGGTCGCAGAAAAGACGCCGAGGAAATTCTTTTAACATTTTCAAAGTATATCCGTCATGGGATCGTTCCAAATATGTTCCCGGATGATAATGCAGCGCCTCTTTACAACACGGCGGATGCATCCCTGTGGTATTTTTATGCGGTATGGCAGTATCTGCAGTATTATCCGGATGATGATGCACACACTTTTGTCAGAAAAAATATCTATCCTCACCTGAAAGAAATCATTTCTGCTTATAAAAACGGTACAGATTTCAGCATTTATATGGAAGAGGACGGTCTCATCCATGCCGGAAGCGGTCTTGACCAGATCACATGGATGGATGTGCGCGTCGGTGACTGGGTTGCCACTCCGCGCCACGGAAAACCGGTAGAAATCAATGCACTCTGGTATAATGCGCTAAAAGTTATGGAGCAGCTTGCATTGCGGTATGAGGATGTGGCTTGCACTCTAATTCCTGACAGTGATACTTCCGCTTCTGGATGTACTGTTTCTGGATCCGGCAGTGAAACTCCTACTTCTGGATGTACTGCTTCTGACTCTGTGAATGATTGCATGACCTCCCACGATTATGCTGCACTTGCCGATCTGATAAAAAAATCTTTCTGTCAGAAATTCTGGTGGGAGGAAAAGGGCTGTCTTTATGATGTTGTTGACGGGGATGAACCGGACGATCATCTTCGTCCTAACCAAATCTATGCGGTATCTCTGCCTTTTACCATGTTATCAGAAGAACAGGAAGCAAAGATCGTCGCATTTGTCAAAGAACATCTTTATATTGGCTGTGGTCTGCGCTCTCTTACAAGCGATCATGCTGACTATCACGGCATCTACTGTGGTTCCCTGCCGAAACGTGATGCCGCATACCATCAGGGTACAGCATGGGGATTCCTGCTCGGCGGTTTTCTGACTGCTTACGCAAAAGTCCATGATCACTCACCGGAATGTACGAAAGAGCTGCTTGCACTGTTAGAACCGGTTCGCCACCATCTGACTGACAATGGATGTATCGGCTCCATTTCAGAAATATTCGATGGAGATGCGCCTCACAATCCAAGAGGCTGTTACGCGCAGGCATGGAGCGTCGGTGAGACACTGAGGGCTTATATGCAGGATGTTCTTCCGTATAAAGAAGAATAAGTATTTCAAAAATGCAGGTTAAGGATTGCCTGCCAAATTGTGGTTTGTGGGCGACATGAGTTTCCTCGTGTAGGGTGGTTACGGGGGTTTACGATTGGCAAATTGCATCAAGCCGGGAGTGTTTTGTTCCGTTGTCCGAAAATAAGAAAGTCTAAGTATGCCTGATTTAGTTTT